>ERZ1673695.967-NODE-967-length-34915-cov-5.219134_pt1 | contig 34915 bp, 30 predicted proteins | sample MGYA00580225_ERZ1673695 | MGnify/ENA primary metagenome ERZ1673695 (study PRJEB41218, sample SAMN15661739) | gut metagenome | host: Homo sapiens | place: Canada: London | collected 2015-08-20/2019-03-30 | study: EMG produced TPA metagenomics assembly of... | reverse complement strand
ATATTTACCTGATGATGATTACGCTGGATCTGAAAATTTCTCAGCTTATTAAAAATGCGTTGATCCTGGCTATTGCGGGAATCAAGACCAATGTGATAACCGTTTTCTGGGTTTTAGCTTTGGCAGTTATTCCTGCTTTAATCATTGCACCTGATTTTTTGTTTTTGATCGTTCTAATTATCGTTCCCCTAATTTATGCATCTTTCATAGGCTTTATTATTGTCTTTAATTCGTTCCCGCAGGTAAAACGCTTTTTGATTGATCCTTATTATGCAGCAAACCCTGAAGCGCGGAAAAACAACCCCTTTGGGTTTGAGACAGGGGACGAGGAGGACGAGCCTGTATTTACCGACCTTGGTGTTTTGGAACCCAAGGAAAAACCTTTGTCTGTGTCTGGCTCCGGTAACGGGCCGAAGACGATTTCCTAATCGGAGGGTATTTTAGTATCTCCGGCGTGAGAGGAGTGGATGAGTGTGAAAGGCGACTTACATTGTCACACCAAATTGTCTGACGGTTCCGAGGGCATCGAAGACGTTATTGCCCTTGCGAAGAGGATTGGTTTGGATTTCATTTCCCTGACCGATCATGACACCATGGCTTCTTTTTCCAGATCAAGAATTTTGGCAGAGCGTTACGGAATCAATGTGATTCCAGGCGTAGAATTTTCTGCGTACGATGAGGTGCGCAACCGCAAGGTGCATATTCTCTGTTATCTGCCGTTGAGGCCCGACCGTTTAGAAGGGTTGTGCATCCGCGCCAATGAGTCCCGTAAAAAGGCTGGGAACGAAATGGCAAAGCTGGTGATGAAAAAATACCCGATTACCGCGGAATCCATCACCAAATATTCTTCAAGCTCGAACTGTATTTATAAGCAGCATATCATGCGCGCCCTTTTTGACGCGGGCTACACAACTTCAATTTACGGGGAGCTGTTTCAAGAGCTTTTCAACAGGGAAACCGGAAGCTGCCTGGTATCCTACCGCTACCCGAATGTCTATGAGGTTCTGAGTGCCATCCATGAAGCGGGGGGCGTAACGGTTATGGCACATCCAACTGTTTACCATTCCATGGATCTTCTGCGGGAATTGGTGGATCAGAACCTGCTGGACGGAATTGAAGTATATCATCCCCGTAATACGGAAGAGGACCGGGCGGCCTGCCTTGCTCTTGCGGAAGAAAAGGGACTGTTGGTTACCGGCGGTTCTGATTTCCACGGGATGTATTCCTCAACCAACCGCAGCCATATTGGGAGCGAAGTCGTCCATAGGAACGCACTTGACCAGTTGTTTAAAATATCGAACAGATATAAGGAGAGTACCAGATAAATGGACATTAAAGAAAAGGCAGTTTTAGCCCATGAGGCGTGGCGTGGAAAAATTGAGGTTGTCTCACGCGCGCCGATTACGAACCGCGAGGAGTTGTCTGTCGCTTATACGCCCGGCGTGGCACAGCCCTGCCTGGAAATACGGAACGATCCGGAAAAGGCATACGAACTGACCCGAAAAGGAAATTTGGTAGCTGTCATTACAGACGGCACCGCCGTTTTGGGACTGGGAGATATCGGCCCTGAGGCCGCTATGCCGGTTATGGAAGGGAAATGTGCCCTTTTTAAAGCCTTTGCCGATGTAGACGCTTTTCCTCTTTGCGTTGCTTCCAAGGATGTCGATGAAATCGTCCGTACCATCAGCCTGATTGCCCCGTCTTTTGGCGGGATTAATCTGGAGGATATAGCGGCGCCGCGCTGTTTTGAAATTGAAGCCCGGCTGAAGGAAATTTTGGATATCCCGGTATTTCATGACGACCAGCACGGTACTGCAATTGTCGCGCTGGCTGCACTAATCAATTCCGCAAAGCTTGCCGGGAAAAAGCTTGAAGAGATGACAATGGTAATAAACGGTGCGGGTGCTGCCGGCATTGCCATTGCAAAACTTATGCTGATGGTTGGCTTAAAGGATTTGATTCTCTGCGATATAAATGGAATCGTCTATGAAGGGGCCGCTGGCTTAAACGAAGCGCAGGCTCGCCTGGCACGGGTCACCAACCGTACGGACAAGCGGGGAACGCTGGCGGATGCGCTGGTCGGCGCCGATGTTTTTCTGGGCGTTTCCCGTCCAAATCTTGTCACACCCGAAATGATTGAAACCATGGCGGAGAAGCCGATTGTTTTTGCAATGGCGAATCCCGCGCCGGAAATCCTGCCTGAAGACGCCGTCAAAGGCGGAGCCTTCATTGTTGGGACAGGCCGGAGCGATTATCCGAACCAGATCAATAATGTTCTTGCGTTCCCGGGTATTTTCAAAGGAGCCCTGCAGGCACGGGTCAGCGATATCACAGATGAGATGAAGCTTGCCGCCGCCTATGGGATCGCTTCGATTATCCCGGAAGAGGAGTTGCGGACCGACTATATTCTGCCGGACGCTTTCAATAAAAAAGTTGCTGAAAACGTAGCGAAAGCGGTTTACGATATCGGAATGAAAACAAAGGTATAAATGGGGAGATAACGATGACAATCGAGTATACGCCGCGGGGCGTTTGTTCTAAAAAAATAACAGTTGAGGTTGACGATAATAAAGTCGTAACCGCAATTAGGTTTACGGGCGGCTGCAGCGGTAATACCCAGGGGGTAGCGGCCCTTGCGGTTGGAAAGCCGGTGGACGAGTTGATTGAAAAGCTGTCCGGAATTAAATGCGGGTTTAAAAGCACGTCCTGCCCCGCCCAGCTTGCGGAAGCGCTGAAACAGGTCCGGTAGCATTTGTCTTGATAAATTAAAAATGCAAAAAGCCCGCGGTAATCCGCGGGCTTTTTATTTAATCGAAGAAACGTTTGATAATATCCGGCCCGTGCTCAATGAAAACGCCGCTTTTTTTGGCGCCTTCTTCATCGAAAGAATATGGATTGTCGACCGGACATTGTTTTCGATAGATTAGAAAGGGGACGGCGTCACGGGTATGTGTTTTGAGGGAGACCGGGGTGGGGTGATCCGGCAGGATCATTACTTTATAGTCGCCGTATTGTTCCAGGGCGTCAAGAACTGGGCCAAGAATTCTTTCGTCGATCAGCTCAATTGATTTCACTTTGTTTTTGAGTTCAAAACGGTGCCCGCACTCATCGGGAGCCTCTACATGAAGATAGATAAAATCGTGATCCTTCAGCGCCTTAACAGCCGCCTCTGCTTTACCGTCAAAGTTAGTATCAATATAGCCGGTCGCCCCGGGGATGTTGATGACGTCCATTCCGGTCAGCTTTCCAATCCCTTTGATCAGATCGACTGCGGAAATGACAGCACCCTTAAGCCCGAATTTTTCTGAAAAAGGGGAGAGGGGCTTATAACGGCCGTTTCCCCAGAACCACATGGAGTTTGCAGGACGGAGGCCTCGTTCCATTCTGGCTTGATTGACCGGGTGTGCCATTAATATATCATAACTTTCCCGCATCATTTGGAGAAGCGGCGCGGCATTCGGGTTAGAGGGAAGATATTCTCCGATGACCTTGCCGGAAATGTCGTGAGGCGGGGTAAGCGGCAGTATATCGTCTAAGCCATTGTCCCAGACCAGGCAGTGGCGGTAACTAAAACCGGGATAAAGGGTGAAAATACTATTGTTAAAATGTTCCGCTAGGGTTTTAATCAGTTCGGAGGCTTCCTCGGTGCTGATATCGCCGCCGCAGTAATCCACCATAGTTTTTTTGTTGTAGTCTGGCTCGTCCGACAGTGTGACGAGGTTGCACCGCATTGCCACATCGGTTGTTTTGAGTTCAATTCCAATGCTCGCGGCTTCAAGCGGGGAACGTCCTGCATAATAAAGGTCTGGATCGTAACCCATTACTGAAAGGTTGGCAACGTCGCTTCCCGGATTTTGGTGGTCGGCCACCGTTTTAACCAGCCCTATTTCGGAACGCCCGGCAAGCTTGTTCATATTTGTCTTTTCCGCGGCCTGCATCGGGGTTTTTCCTCCAAGTTCTTCACAGGGATAATCCGCCATACCGTCGCAGAGAAGGACCAAGTATTTCATTTGCATCGTCTCCTATATTCGGTTGAATTTATCATAGCATAACAGGAGCTGTTTTTCAATTGGCGTCCAGCCTCCCGTTCTCAAAATCATTCCGGAACCAGATATCATCTACAGTGAAGGTTTTTCCATTGAGATATTCCAGAACGTCTGCGCCGGAAGAAAATGAAAAGGTCAGTTTGTACGAGCAGAGCGCTTGATATTTATATCCAAGTTTTTTATCTTCCCGGTTGACGCTGTATTTTCCGTCTCCCAGAAGCGGATGCCCGATGTGGGCAAGGTGGGCCCTGATTTGATGGGTTCTACCGGTGAGAAGATTAACTTCAAGCAGGGAGAACCCGCCCCGTTTTTCCAACACCGTGTATTCTGTAATAATTTTGCGATAACCCGCCGCCATACTGTCTGACAGTTCCACCTTGTTCTGGCTGGAATCTTTTTTGAGATAAGCGGTTAAGACTTCATGCTTTTTTGGCATTTGCCCGCGGACTAGGCAGAGATATTTTTTTGTGAGCTCACGATGTTTTATTTTTTCGTTGAGTATTCGGAGCGCTGCGGCGTTTTTGGCAACGATTACAATCCCGCAGGTGTTTCGGTCAATCCGGTTACAGAGCGCCGGTGCAAAGGAGGCTTCCAGCTCCGGCTGGTATTCGCCCTTTTTGTACAGGTAATGCTGTACCCGGTGAATCAGCGTATCTGTGGTGTTATCGTCATCCTCATGCACCACCAGGCCGCAAGGCTTATTGACAAGGAGGATGTTTTCATCCTCGTAAACAACTGAAATATGTGAAGACGCCGCTAAAAAAGGAAGGTTGGTATCCTCTGTAAAAAATTCGTCGTTCAAATACAGCGAAATCCGGTCGCCGGGGACTAAGATTTGATTTGGCTGGCAGCGCTTATTATTTACTTTGATTCGCTTTAAGCGGATTCCCTTATACAGTAAACCGTGCGGAAGCGTTTTAACCGCTTTGGTCAGAAATTTATCAAGCCTTTGCCCGGCGTCATTTTTGTTGATAATAAATTCTCGCACACTGTCCTCCTGCTATGCTTATATTTCCCTGGAAATTTATAAGGGTTAAAATACTTATATGTGTGCAGTAAAAACCTGTTGTAAAGCGCCGCGTGAATTCTTTGGAACGGGCGGCGTCGTCAAGTCACGTCGCAGGCTTTGCCTGCGGATACGGCGTGAGGTTATTATAACGAGCGAAAAGCGAGTAACAATGTTCTCTCAGCCGTCGCAGGCTTTGCCTGCGGATACGGCGTGAGGTTATTATAACACACCTGCAGAGAAAAAACACCTTTTCAAACGGGCGGCTTTACTATATAATAAAAGAATCAGTGAAAAGTGATTAATTAGAACTATATGCAGGGCTGCAATTGTTGTGGATCGCATATGGGGAAGTGACGTTATGGTGACATATGAATAAGAATCCGCATGGTGGACATCGATTGCGGCTGCGTGACCGTTTTCGAAAAGAAGGCTGCGACCTAGATCATTTTGAGCCGCATAATACATTGGAACTGCTGTTATTTTACTGCGCTCCGCAAAAAGATACAAACGAGCTGGCTCATCTTCTGATAGATGAGTTCGGTTCTATTTCTGGTGTTTTTGACGCGTCGTATGAGGAATTGATTAAAGTAAACGGCGTTGGCGAATATACCGCTACATTTCTGAAAATGATTCCTGCGCTGTTCCGCGTTTATGAACAGGACCGGGTAAAGGACGAGGTAGTGCTTGACAGTGCGGAAAAGGCCGGGCGTTATTTTGTTCCAAAGTTTATCGGCAGAACAGAAGAGCTTGTCTTTGCCGCCTGCCTTGATTCCGAGTGTAAAGTAAAATGCTGTGAAGTAGTCAATCATGGTACTGTTTCAGCCGCAACGGTGAATGTTCGAAAAATTGCGGAGTACGCGATGAAGTATAACGCCACAAACGTCATTATCGCCCACAATCATCCTTATGGCCTGGCTGTTGCTTCGCCGGAAGATATTATGACAACTGATGCAATTTACTATGCACTTCAGCTGATTGGGATTGACTTGACCGACCACATTATAGTTGCGAAAGATAAGGCCGTGTCTCTAGCTGAAATTGGAGTTATCAAGAAGAAATAGAACCATATTAAATACAAGCGGGTAAATATGAAAAGGGAACCGGAAAAAATCGGTTCCCTTTTTTATCACTTCTTTTCCAAATCCGCTTTCCGGATCATATTCCGCTGTATTTTTCCGCTGACCGTCTTGGGAAGCTCGTCTACAAATTCCACGATACGGGGATATTTGTAGGGAGCGGTAACCCGTTTCACGTGGTTTTGCAGTTCTTTTACCAAGCTGTCGCTGGCGGAATAACCACGGGCAAGAACAATGGTTGCCTTTACCACCTGTCCGCGGACAGGATCGGGTGCAGCCGTTATCGCGCATTCAAGAACGCTTGGGTGTTCTAAAAGGGCGCTTTCTACCTCAAAGGGGCCGATGCGGTAACCGGAGCATTTGATGACGTCGTCATTCCTGCCTACAAACCAGTAATAACCGTCTGCGTCTCTCCAGGCCATGTCTCCTGTATTATAAACACCGTCGTGCCAGCTTTTCAGAGTGACGGCCTCATCTTTGTAATAACCGCGGAACAGGCCGACCGGTCCATGGGTTCCGGCGTTTTTAATAGCGATGGAACCAACCGTGCCATCTTCTACGGAGCAGCCATTTTCGTCAATCAGGTCAATATCAAAGATCGGGTTGGGTTTGCCCATAGATCCGGGGCGAACCGGGAAGAAACCGAAATTTGCCAGCATGACCGGTGTTTCGGTTTGCCCAAAGCCTTCGTACAAGGCGAGGCCCGTCAGGTCTTTTATTTTGTAATAAACCTCTGGATTCAGCGGTTCTCCGGCAACGCCTGCGTGTTTGATAAAACTTAAATCGTAGCCGGAAAGGTCTTCTTTGATTAAAAAACGGTAAATGGTCGCCGGAGCGCAAAAAGTGGTAGGACGCAGACGCATAATGGCCTCGAGCATTTCGTGAGGATGGAATTTTTCAGTATCATAGGCGCCGATTGCCGCACCGCAGATCCACTGGCCATAAATTTTACCCCAGGCGAATTTTGCCCAGCCCGAATCAGTCTGGGTCAAGTGTACGGTGTTTTCCTGAACCTGCTGCCAGTAGCGGGCCGTTGTGATATGCCCTAAGGGAAAGGCAAAGTCGTGCCAAACCATTTTGGGCATTCCGGTGGTGCCTGAGGAGAAGTAGATGAGCATGCAGTCGTCGTTGCAAGTAGCCTCCGCACCGGTGGGGCGTTCCCACTCGCAAGGCTGTTCGTACAGCTCTTTCCGGTAATTGATAAAGCCTTCTTCCGGGTAAACTTCATTTCCAAGGGTTGCAACCAACGGTTTTATATTACAGTCCGGCAGAGCGTTTTTGATATGTCCTACAATTTCATTATCGGAAACGCTGACGATCATTTTAACATTTGCGGCGTTGCAGCGGTAGGAAATATCCTTCGGCGTCAGCTGATATGTAGCAGGGATACAAATTGCTCCCAGCTTGCAGAGCCCGACTATGGAAAACCATACTTCCGGCCGCTGTTTGAGAATCAGCATGACCACGTCGCCTTTTCTAATTCCATGGGCCCTAAAGAAGTTCGCGGCCTGGTTGCTGATCCGGCTTACGTCCGTAAAAGTATAGGATTTCATTTCTTTGCTGTCGTTGGTCCAGAGGAGGGCGAGTTTTTCCGGTTCCACCCTGGCCCACTCGTCAACAATATCATAACCGAAGTTGAAGTTTTCCGGAACCTGAATTGTAAAATTTTCGCATAAGTCTTCGTAACTGTCAAATTTAGTTTTGGGGCAGTAACGATTGAGTAAATAATCCATTGCAGCAACCTCCTTATTCCTTGATAACGGTCAAAAACGCAGCAGGACCGTCCACTGCGCGTTGTCCATGGGGGAGCTGCGGGTTAAAATAAATGGAATCCCCCTCAGAGAGGATATGGTCGCGTCCGCTGATGGTGATGCACATTTTGCCGGATAAAACATAGTTGAATTCCTGACCGGAATGAACCACCGGTTCCTGCGGAGGATCATCGGGAGAGAGGCTGACAAGCAAAGGCTGCATTTCCCGTCCAATAAAGCCATGAGCCAAACTGGCTGTGGTATAGCCATACCGCGCAATACCGGGGGAACGCCCCTTGCGGCTGATGAAATAGGTATCCATTTTAGGGGCTTCGCCGGTAATCAGCTCAGTGAAGTCGATTCCAAGAATTCCAGCGATATCGTATAGGGCGCTGATCGGAATATCAATTTCCCCATTTTCATATTTCTGGTAAGTTTCCATGGAAATGTTCAGACGGCTCGCCATTTCCAACGTGCTTATTTCCAGGATTTCCCTGAGTTCCCGCATTCTGCGCGGAATTTCCATCAAATCTTTATGCATACGCGCACAACCTTTCTGGTATATTATGAGAAAATATATGATTGGAAAAAACACTCATTAAATAAGAATATCATTTTTTTTACTGTTTTTCTACCTTTTTTGCGTGAATTATCCGGTAAGCACACAAAATAAGGAGAACTTTTCTTGTATCCCGTCATTTTTTATATTGTTTGGCCCTTAATAGGAAAAGCCGTTTACTGCTAATTGAAATCTGTTATATAGAGCGTGTTTTGATGACCCGTTGTTGTGTGCCGGTTCATTGTAAAAATAATAAAATTGTGGTATACTAAGTCATTGACAAATAAAATCAGAAGAAGTAAAATATCCAAAAGGAACATTTGTTCTTTTTGTTGCTTTTGCTTGTATGACCATAAAAATATAATCGAGTTAACCGCGTTGGTTAAATGGAGAAAATGCCTATGAGCGAACAGGGAAAATTTGAATTGGTTTCATCATATAAGCCGTCCGGTTCACAGCCGGAGGCAATTGCAAGCCTGGTAGAGGGAATCAAAAGAGGGGATAAAGAGCAGACTCTGCTGGGGGTTACGGGTTCCGGCAAGACTTTCACGATGGCCAATGTAATTGAACAGGTACAAAAGCCAACGTTGGTGCTGGCGCACAATAAAACACTTGCGGCGCAGCTTTGTTCGGAATTTAAGGAGTTTTTTCCGCATAATGCGGTTGAATACTTTGTCTCCTACTACGATTATTATCAGCCGGAAGCCTATATTCCGAATACCGACACTTACATTGAAAAGGACAGTGCCATTAACGACGAAATCGACAAGCTCCGCCATTCTGCTACTTCGGCACTGTCCGAGCGGCGGGATGTCATTATTGTTTCAAGCGTGTCTTGCATTTATTCGCTCGGCAGTCCGATCGACTATCGCAGCATGGTGATCTCCCTTCGCACTGGGATGCAGAAAAGCAGGGACGAGCTTTTGCACAAGCTGGTCGATATTCAATATGAGCGCAATGACATTAACTTTATCCGAAATAAATTTCGTGTACATGGGGATGTAGTTGAGATATTCCCTGCTTATTCCGGCGAGAACGCCATACGGGTGGAATTTTTCGGCGACGAAATCGACCGGATCAGCGAGATCAATGTTCTGACCGGCGAGGTGTTGAGTACACGTTCCCATGTTGCAATTTATCCGGCTTCCCATTACATTGTACCGCCGGAAAAACTTCATACGGCGGTACAGGAAATTGAAGAAGAAATGATCGAACGGGTCAAATATTTCAAAGAACGCGATATGTTGCTGGAAGCTCAGCGGATTGAACAGCGTACAAAATACGATATTGAGATGCTGAGTGAGATTGGCTTCTGCAAGGGGATTGAAAACTATTCCCGCATTCTTTCCGGGCGTCCGGCGGGAAGCATGCCCTACACACTGCTCGACCATTTTCCGGATGATTACCTTCTGTTTATCGATGAATCGCACGTCACCATTCCGCAGGTGCGCGGGATGTATTTTGGCGACAAGGCGAGGAAGACGACGCTGATCGATTATGGATTTCGCCTGCCGTCTGCCGCCGACAACCGCCCGCTCAATTTTGACGAGTTTTACGGGCATGTCAACCAGGCGGTTTATGTCAGCGCGACTCCTGGGGAGTTTGAGCGGGAACACAGCGTGAATACGGTGGAACAGGTTATTCGTCCAACCGGCCTGGTTGACCCGGAAATCAGCGTGCGGCCGGTTGAGGGACAGATTGAAGACCTGCTGTTTGAAATCAATGCCCGCGTTGCGAAAGAAGAACGCGTACTGATTACTACCCTGACCAAAAAAATGGCGGAGGATTTAACCGCCTTCTTTGAAAAAATGGATGTCAAGGTGCGGTACATGCACCATGATATTGATACGATTGAACGGATGGAGATCATCCGCGACCTCCGCCTGGGCGAATTCGACGTGCTGGTCGGCATCAATCTTCTCCGGGAAGGGCTGGACATCCCGGAGGTGTCCCTTGTCTGTATCCTCGACGCGGATAAAGAGGGCTTCCTACGTTCTGAAACGTCGCTGATTCAGACCATCGGCCGCGCGGCCCGAAATGCCGAGGGCAAGGTGATTATGTACGCGGACAGCGTGACGCCTTCAATGGAACGGGCAATCCGGGAAACTGAACGCCGCCGCGCCATTCAGATTGCGTATAATGAAAAGCATGGAATTGTGCCGAAAACCATTCGAAAAGACGTCCGTGAAATTATTGAAATTTCGAAAAAAGATACGGTTGATGGTAAAAAGAAGCGGCTGAACAAAAAAGAACGGGAAGACCTGATTATACAGCTGACAAAAGAGATGAAGGCGGCAGCCAAAATTTTAGAATTCGAGCACGCAGCGGCGCTTCGTGACCGGATAGAGGAACTGAAAAAACAGCGGTAGCCGCATGCAGAAAAGGGGTACAAGGGATTTGGCAAGAGATAAAATTGTTATTAAAGGCGCGCGGGAGCATAATTTAAAAAATATAGATATTGAGCTGCCGCGCGACCAGTTTATTGTTTTTACAGGGTTATCCGGGTCCGGGAAATCCTCGTTGGCATTTGACACCATTTATGCCGACGGACAGCGGCGTTATGTGGAAAGCCTGTCCTCCTACGCCCGGCAGTTCCTGGGCCAGATGGACAAGCCGGACGTCGATTATATTGAGGGGCTTTCCCCGGCTATTTCAATTGACCAGAAAACGACTTCTAAAAACCCGCGCTCCACGGTGGGAACTGTAACCGAGATATACGACTACCTCCGGCTTCTCTATGCGCGGATTGGTATCCCGCACTGCCCGGTCTGCGGGCGTGAAATCAAGCAGCAGACCATCGACCAGATTGTCGACCGGATTATGGCGCTCGATGAGGGGACTCGGATTCAAGTTCTTGCGCCGGTGGTAAGAGGCCGCAAGGGGGAGCACCAGAAAGAATTGGAATCGGCCCGCAAGAGCGGTTTTGTCCGGGTGCGGGCAGACGGAAACATGTACGATCTATCTGAAAAAATCCCGCTTGAAAAAAACAAAAAGCACAACATCGAAATTGTAATTGACCGGCTTGTGGTCAAGGAAGAAATCCGTTCCCGTCTGGCGGACTCGCTGGAAACGGCTGTGGGCTTGACCGGCGGCCTTGCGCTGATTGACGTTGTAGGCGGAGAGGAAATCCTTTTCTCCCAGGACTACGCCTGCCCAGAGCATGGATTCAGTATGGAGGAGCTCTCCCCACGGATGTTTTCTTTCAACAACCCCTACGGGGCCTGTGAAAAATGTACCGGCCTGGGAACCTTTATGAGGGTTGACCCGGATATGGTCATTCCGGATAAGTCAAAGTCAATCCGCGGCGGCGCTATCAAAGCGAGCGGCTGGTATTATGGGGAAAGCGGCACCATTGCCCAGATGTATTACGAAGGGCTTGCAAGCCATTATAAATTCTCGCTTGATACCCCGATTAAGGAACTTCCCAAAAAAATTGTGGACGTCCTGCTTTATGGAACAAACGGCGAAAGGATTCTGATGACCCGGCAGAACGAATATGGAACCGGAACCTACCAGACCGAGTTTGAGGGAATTATCAACAACCTGGAACGACGTTTTCGTGAAACACAGAGCGATTGGGCGCGGGACGAAATCACCACCTGCATGAGCGCTGTGCCCTGCCCGGACTGTGGCGGGGAACGGCTGAAAAAAGAAATTCTCGCTGTTACTGTAGCAGGAAAAAATATCAGTGAGTTCTGTCATATGTCGATTTCCGAAGCGCTCGACTTTGTCGAGCATATGGAACTGACTGAACGTGAAATGCTGATTGGAGACCGTATTCTCAAAGAAATTAAAGAGAGGCTTGGCTTTCTCAACAACGTCGGGCTCGATTACCTGACCCTTTCCCGTTCTGCGGGTACGCTGTCCGGTGGCGAAAGCCAGCGGATCCGTCTTGCGACTCAGATCGGATCCTATCTAGTGGGCGTTCTTTATATTTTGGACGAGCCGAGTATCGGCCTCCACCAGCGGGATAACGATAAGCTAATCGCAACCCTTAAACGGCTCCGCGATTTGGGAAATACCCTGATCGTCGTCGAACATGACGAAGATACCATGTATGCGGCGGATTATGTGGTTGACATCGGTCCGGGAGCGGGCGTCCATGGCGGTGAAGTTGTCTGTGCGGGTCCGATTGACAAGATACTGGCCTGCAAAGAGTCGATCACAGGCCAGTATTTGAGCGGCGCTAAGAAAATTGAGGTGCCAAAAACCCGCAGGGAGGGGAACGGAAAATTTCTCACCATCAAAAAGGCCAGGGAGAATAACCTCAAAAATATCAATGTCGATATCCCTCTTGGAAAGTTTGTCTGTGTGACGGGCGTTTCCGGTTCAGGGAAATCATCATTAGTCAACGAGGTGCTTTATAAGCAGCTTGCGGTCACTCTGAATAATTCAAGGTTGAAACCGGGCGCGCATGATGATATTATTGGATTAGAAAATATTGACAAGATTATCGATATCGACCAGTCGCCGATTGGACGGACGCCCCGTTCCAATCCCGCGACCTACACTGGCGTCTTTACCGATATTCGGAACCTGTTCGCTCAGACGCAGGACGCAAAAATGAAGGGCTATGGCAGCGGCCGTTTTTCCTTTAACGTCAAAGGCGGGCGGTGCGAAGCTTGTGAGGGCGACGGCATCATCAAAATTGAAATGCACTTCCTGCCCGATATCTTCGTTCCCTGCGAGGTCTGCAAGGGAAAACGGTACAACCGCGAAACGCTGGAAATCAAATACAAAGGCAAGAGCATCCATGATGTGCTTGAGATGACGGTGGAAGAGGCGATGATCTTTTTCGATTCCATTCCAAAGATCAAGCGGAAGCTTGAAACCCTTTTCGAAGTCGGTCTGGGGTACATCAAGGTCGGCCAGCCGGCAACCACCCTTTCCGGCGGCGAAGCCCAGCGGGTCAAGCTGGCGACCGAGCTCTCTAAGCGCGGAACGGGGAAAACCCTTTATATTCTGGATGAGCCTACGACAGGGCTTCACACCGCCGATGTACACAATTTAATTGATGTTCTGCAAAAACTTGTAGACGCGGGGAATACCGTGGTGGTAATTGAGCATAATTTGGATGTGATCAAAACTGCCGACTATATCATTGATCTCGGCCCTGAAGGCGGCGACCGGGGCGGTATGGTGGTGGCGACAGGTACGCCGGAAGAGCTCATCCGCTCCCGGAAATCCTACACGGCAAAATATCTCAAAAAAATGTTAAAATAATGTCAAAATAGGGTTTACAAAATTATACCAATCTGGTATAATTAAAATAATCAATAAAAGGAGTTGACTGAAATGTATGTATGCGATGTTTGTGGTTATGTTTATGATCCGGCAGTAGGCTGCCCGGAACAGGGGATTGCTCCGGGAACTGCCTGGGAGGATGTACCGGAGGACTTTGTCTGCCCGACCTGCGGCGTTGGCAAAGACATGTTCAGCGAAGAATAATAAAGAGTTCGGTGCCCGCCGGTGGATTTCTGCCGACGGGTACCGGACAGTTTGGCGGAGGGTTTTACCATGAATTCGTTTAAAATTTGTGACGATTTGTATTACGTAGGGGTTTTAAACCCCAACCTGCGCGTTTTCGATATTGTAATGCGTACGGATTATGGCACCACATATAATGCTTATCTTTTAAAAGGAAAGGAAAAAACAGCGCTGGTTGAGGCGTCTCACCTTAATTTTTCAGAGTATTTTCTGGAAAATATCAAAAGTGTGGCGGAAGTGGATAAGATTGATTACCTGATCATGAACCACAATGAGCCCGACCACTCCGGCTCGATTGCGAAGCTTGCCGAAACATATCCGGATATCACAGTGGTGGTTTCTCAGGCGGGGTCAATTTACTTAAAGAACATTACCAATATTGCAAACCTCAACCTGAAAGTTGTAAAGGACGGGGATACCCTCGACCTCGGCGGCAGAGAGCTTCAGTTTATCAACGCGCCGTTTCTCCATTGGCCGGACTCTATGTTTACCTGGGTGCCGGATATGAAAGTTCTCTTCACCTGTGACTTTTTCGGTTCCCATTACTGCGAACCGCAGATAATGGATACCAAGATCACTTATCCGAAGGCTTACCGTACAGCGCTGAAAGGGTATTACGATGCGATTTTCGGGCCTTTTAAACCTTATGTCCTTAAAGGACTGGACAAGGTTAAGGATTTGGATATTGAATACGCTTGTACCAGCCATGGCCCGGTTCTGACCAAAAACGGCCTGTTGGATGAGGTGAAGGCTCTTTACCTTAAGTGGAGTACCCCCGCTCCGAAGGAGCATAAAACAGTCCCGCTTTTCTATTGTTCTGCCTACGGCAATACCGAACTGCTTGCGAAAGCGATCGCCGCCGGCGTCAAGGAAGTCCTTCCGGATGCTGAAGTACCGCTTTACAACGTCATTGAACATAGCATGGAAGAGATGGGCGCGGTGCTCAATGAGTCTGACGGCTTTTTAATCGGGTCGCCTACCCTGAATAAAGACGCCCTTCCGCCGATTTGGATTTTACTTGCTCACGCGGACGCGGTGAACATGGCAAAACGCCCTGCGGCGCTCTTTGGCTCTTACGGCTGGAGCGGCGAGGCGGTCGGCAATCTGGCCGACCGTTTAAAAGGTCTTAAGGTCAAGCTGTTTGAGAAAAACTTCCGCGTTGTTTTTGTTCCGACTGAGGAGGATTTAAAACAGGCGAAAGAGTTCGGCAAAGAGTTTGCCGCAACAATATAACAAAAAAAGCCCGCAAAACTTCAGTTTTGCGGGCTTTTTTTATCTTGAATGGATCGCTGTTGGTCAGCTGATTCTGTAATGTCCTGCTATCTTGCCGCTGTCTCGTTTCAGGAAGTCTTCTTCATACCTGATTTGGTAAGGGGCCAGGTGTATGACAAAAGGGATGCCTTTGCAGTTGCGCTTGTCAGATACTATTCCAATGTGGTCTTCGAACACAACGATGTCGCCGCCCTGCCATTCGTCAATCTCATTGATATCTGTTGTTAAAGCTACTGCGGTGTGTTTAAAATAGACCTTCAGGTTACGCACCCTTCGAAAATCTATCTTCTTGTCAATGGTTTCAATTTGATAGTCGTCCCGGTTTTGCCTGATGTCCTGATTGACCAATTCCATAAGGTCGTATCCTGAGTTTAGAAGGGCAAAGGCCACTACGTCGGTACAGACTCCGTATTCGTCGTCCGGGTAGCCCGTACCATAATATTTGCTTTGATAATGGGGATTCGTTTCAACATACGTTCTTGCGCTTTGAAGAATATCGGTTTGGTCGTCAATTCCGTCACCGTCCCGGTCGACTGCGCTAGTGTAAGGGTTGATGCCAAAATCAGCATTTGAATAACATTTATGCGGAATGATGCCAAAATAATAAAGAAGATACAAAACCGCCAATAAAATGATAAGAATAAACGGGGTAAGAATAAGGATGGTCTTTTTCTTTCTTCTCATCAGTCAGCCTCCCGCCGGCGGTATTTCCATGTTTTGCTTAATTGCCGTAGTTCTATTATAGTTGTCTTCTTGATATAAGGCAATAAGTATGACGGCGGTTGGGGAGAAGGCGTGGACGCAGAACCGCTTATCAGCCGGTCATGCTATATCATTGAAACCGGCGGCAGTTTATTCTACATAAGGAATCGGGATGATACCCATTAAAAGATTTCCGGCGGTTTTATTCCCTTTGTTTAAGATTTATCCATTGATTCACCAATAAAAAATGCTATACTTTATTTTGTATTTTTATAGCGAAAATACAAATAATGAAGGAACAGAGGTACTGCGCTTGAGTCATTGTCTAGCCGGGAATCCGCCGGTGGAAACCGGACGGGTTAATTATAGTTTAAAAGCGGCGAAATTTTTACGGCGCAAATGTGAAAACGGCGCTCCGCCCCTGGCGTTTGTGCACTCGTTCGGCTGCCAGCAGAACGTGAACGACGGCGAAAAGCTCCGCGGGATGCTTGCTGAGATCGGCTATGGATTTACCGATACGCCGGAGAATGCCGATCTGGTGATTTTTAATACCTGTGCTGTCCGCGAAAATGCGGAAGATCGGGTTTTCGGCAATATTGGACAGCTAAAAAAACAGAAAGAAAAAAATCCAGACCTGATTATCGGCGTTTGCGGGTGCATGGTGGAGCAAAGCCATATTTCTGAGAAAATCAGGAAGAGCTACCCGTATGTCAGTATGGTGTTCGGGACTCACGCGCTCTACCGTTTTCCCGAACTTCTTTATAGAGAACTTACCACCCGGAAACGAATTTTTGATGCAGAGCAGGAGGACGGGGCCATCGTTGAAGGGGTTCCTGTAAAAAGAGAAGATCCGTATAAGGCTTATGTGCCGGTGATGTATGGTTGCAATAACTTCTGCTCTTATTGCATCGTCCCCTATGTGCGGGGCCGTGAGCGCTCCCGCCGGCCGGAGGATATTTTGGCGGAGGTCAGAAGCCTTGTAGCCGATGGCTACAAAGAAATCATGCTTCTGGGGCAAAATGTCAATTCCTATGGAAAAGGGCTGGAGAAGGAGGTTACCTTTGCTGAACTTCTCAGACGGGTCGACGCGGTTGAGGGGGACTTCCGCATCCGTTTTATGACGTCCCATCCAAAGGATGCTACCCGTGAACTGATCGATGCGATAGCGGATTGCGAAAAAGTTTGTAAACACCTCCATCTTCCGGTGCAATGCGGTTCGGATCGGATTCTTTCCCTGATGAACCGTCACTACACCAAGGCAGATTACCTGGAACTGATTCGCTATGCCAAACAAAAAATTCCGGGCCTTGCGCTGTCGAGCGACATCATTGTCGGCTTTCCCGGCGAAACCTATGAGGATTTCAGGGAAACACTCGAACTTGTCAAAGAGGTGGGTTACCACCTTCTTTATACCTTTATTTATTCCCGCAGGGAGGGGACGAAGGCGGCTGTGATGGACGACCCTGTTCCCGCAAAGGAAAAATCCCGGTGGTTCCAAGAGCTTTTGGAGGTGCAGCGCGAATGCAGCGTTGCGCATAATAAAAGTTATGTCGGTCAAACGCTTCGTGTTCTGGCAGATTCTGTGGGTAAATATGGAGACGGCTATTTATCGGGCCGGACCGAACACAATGTAATTGTTGATTTTAAAGGAGACAAGGAACTGATCGGCTCTTTTGTGTCCGTTAAAATAACCGGCGCTCTCAACTGGGCGCTGGTGGGAGAAAAAATATAAACTATTTGGAGGGCATTATGGACTTAATCAAACAAGCGCGCGAGATGGGTAAAATGATTCAGGCTTCTGAGGAATATGCAAAGCTTAAAAAAGCGCAGGAAGCAAATGACAACGACGCTGAGCTCCAGGACTTGATTGGGAAATTCAACCTGAAACGGATGGAACTCAACAACCTTCTCGCAAAAGACGAAAAAGACGAAGAAAAGCTCGGCAAAATGAATAACGAGCTTCGTGAGCTTTACCAGCAGGTCATGAGCAATGTGAATATGGCGGCTTACAATGAAGCCAAAAATGGGATGGACATGCTGATGAACCAGATCAATGCAATTCTGGTCATGTCTGTCAACGGCGAAGACCCGGAGACCTGCGACCCGGCGCCCAGCTGCACCGGCAGCTGTTCCACCTGCGGCGGATGTCACTAACTGACTTTAAAAATTTATGGCAATGGCGGTGAATGTGTTGGCTACTTTATCTCCTATGATGAGGCAGTACCTTGAAATCAAGGAACAGCATAAGGATCAGATCCTGTTTTTCCGTTTGGGGGATTTTTATGAGATGTTTTTTGACGACGCGAAGCTTGCGTCCCGGGAACTGGAGCTGACTCTCACCGGCCGTGACTGCGGCTTGGAGGAACGCGCGCCAATGTGCGGCGTTCCTTACCACAGCTGCGACGTTTACATCAAACGGTTGATTGACAAAGGATACAAAGTTGCCATCTGCGAACAGATGGAGAATCCGGCGGAGGCAAAAGGAATTGTCAAGCGGGACATTATCAGGGTTGTCACGCCGGGCACAGTGATTGAAAATAACATGCTGGACGAAACAAAAAACAATTATATCGCCAGCGTTTACATAAACGAAAAAAAATATTCGGTTTCTTTTGCCGATGTTTCGACCGGCGAGGTTCATGTGACCTTTGAGGAAAACGCGGATGCCGAACAGGCGGTTATAGGTGAGCTTTCGCGCTTTTCCCCTTCGGAAATTCTGATGAACCAGAGTTGCTTAGACTGTAAGGAACTGACCGGCTTTATTAAGGAACGTCTCAGGTGCGTGACCGAAATCAGAGATGATGACGAGTATCACCGCGGTTTTGCGACCGAGGTTTTGAGACGGCATTTTGCCTCAAATCTGACCCAGCTTTCCGCTGTAGACGGATCCAGGGAAGCAGTTATTTCCCTGGGAGTGCTAATCAATTATGTAAACGGCACCCAAAAAGAGGGCAGCAAACGGATTATCAGTGTTTCTGTCTACCACAACGAACAGTACATGATGCTTGACATAAACGCCAGGCGAAACCTTGAACTGACGGAAACCATGCGGACCAAGGAGAAAAAGGGCTCTCTTCTTTGGATTCTTGATAAGACGCAGACCTCAATGGGGAAACGCCAGCTCCGCAAGGTGGTTGAGCAGCCGCTTTTGAGTATTGCGCAGATTACCAAGCGCCACGCCGCCGTTGAAGAACTTTTGAAAAATACCATCCTGCGTTCCCGGCTGCGGGAACTTTTGGGCGACGTTTACGACTTGGAACGGCTGATGACCCGCGTCATTTTCCGTTCCGCAGGCCCGAGGGATTTAAAATCCCTGAGTTATTCCGCCGCAAGGCTGCCGGAAATTAAATCGCATCTGTCGGGTTGCGAAGCTCCGCTTTTAAAAGAGCTCAACGAAAATATTGACGCAATGCAGGATGTGCGCACTGTAATTGACAACGCGATTATTGACCAGCCGCCGGTCAATCTCAAGGAAGGCGGCGTGATCTGTGATGGCTTCAATGAGGAACTGGACGAACTGCGCGGCATTTACAACAACGCCCGGGAATACATCGCCTCTATGGAGGAAAAGGAAAAAGAGGCCACTGGAATTAAAAACCTTAAAATTGGGTACAACCGTGTGTTCGGATATTATATAGAGGTTACCAAGTCAAATATTGATCTGGTGCCTGAAACTTATATCCGTAAGCAAACCCTTGCAAATTGCGAACGGTATATCACCCAGGAACTAAAAGAACTTGAAAGCAAGGTGCTTCACGCAAGCGAACGGATTATTGTGTTGGAACAGGGGATATTTGACGAGGTTTGCACTTATGTGGCAAACAAGCTGTCCGACGTTCAGGCGACTGCCTCGGCGCTCGCAATGCTTGATGTCCTTGCCTCTTTTGCGGAAACTTCATTCCAAAACCGTTATGTCCGCCCGGAGTTTACCGTCGAGGACAAAATTGAAATAAAAGACGGGCGGCACCCGGTTGTTGAACAGCTTTCCAGCGGGGTATTCGTGCCGAACGATGCTTACTTTGACGCTTCAGAAAATAGGATGCTGATTATTACCGGTCCGAATATGGCGGGAAAATCTACTTATATGCGCCAGAACGCCCTTATTCTTTTGATGGCGCAGATCGGCTGCTTTGTGCCGGCCCGGTCCGCGACTTTGACGGTGGTGGATAAAATCTTCACCCGGGTGGGCGCTTCGGACGACCTTGCCTCCGGTCAGTCCACATTCATGGTGGAGATGAGCGAGGTTTCGGATATTCTGCATCATGCGACGCCGCGTAGCTTTATCGTACTGGATGAAATCGGCCGCGGTACCTCTACCTTTGATGGGATGAGCATTGCACGCGCTGTAGTAGAGTATATTGTTAAAACCAAAGGTCTTGGCTGCAAGACCATGTTCGCAACCCATTACCATGAGCTCACCGCCCTTGAGGATCAGTATCCTTCGGTAAAAAATTATAATATTGCGGTAAAAAAACGGGGAGACGATATCACCTTCCTCCGTAAAATTGTCCCGGGCGGCGCTGATGACAGCTACGGCATTGAAGTGGCGAAGCTTGCGGGTATCCCCAGGGGGGTCATAAACCGGGCTAAAGAGGTTTTAAAGGAGTTGGAAGAAGGAGGCGCGCCTCGTCCGTCCGCCCGGCCGGCGGCGGTGGAAACAGCGCCGTCGCAGATGACTTTTGGCCATTCCAACCAGAACAAAGTCGCTGAAAAGGTACGTAACATTGACCTTGACGCTTTGACGCCGATTGAGGCGCTGAACATTTTATTTGAGTTAAAAAAGCTTTTGGATTAAGGGAGGCGACACCTTGCCGAAAATTAATGTCCTTTCAAAAGAGGTCTCTGAACTGATTGCCGCGGGCGAGGTGATTGACCGTCCGGCGTCTGTTGTGAAAGAGCTCGTTGAAAACTCTATTGATGCCGGGGCGACCGAGGTGACGGTCGAGATCAAAAAAGGCGGCATTGAATACATAAGAATTACAGATAATGGCTGCGGAATCCGCCCGGAGGATGTTCCGGTTGCTTTTCTGCGCCATGCAACCAGCAAAATACAAAACGAGTCCGATTTAAACGTAATTTCAACCCTTGGTTTCCGCGGCGAGGCGCTTGCGTCTGTCTGCGCGGTTTCACGCGTTGAAATGCTGACAAAGACCGCGGACAGCCCATACGGCACCCGAATACAGGTAGAAGGAGGAGAACAGCTTCTTCTGGAAGAAGCCGGCTGTCCAGACGGCACAACCGTGATGATTCGGGATATTTTCTATAACGTACCGGCGCGGTTGAAATTTTTGAAAAAAGATGTTTCAGAGGGCAATGCGATTGCCAGTATGCTGAATAAAATTGCCCTGTCGAACCCTTCAGTCTCGTTTTCATTTATCCGGGACAACGTAAAGCAGCTGCAAACGCCGGGGGATGGGGAGCTCTATTCCGCCATCTATGCGGTTTATGGCAAGAATTTTTCAGATGGCCTGATGAAGGTTGATTATACGCTGGGTGATATTTCAGTTAAGGGGTTTTCCAGTATCCCAATGAGTGCACGTGCCAACCGCTCTATGCAACACTTCTTTGTAAACGGCCGGTATGTCCGCTCACGTACCTGTTTGGTGGCGCTGGAGGAAGGGTATAAAAATGCGATTATGGGTGGGAAATTCCCGGCCTGTGTATTGAATATTACTCTGCCGTATGATTTTGTGGATGTCAATGTTCATCCGACTAAAACAGAGGTGCGTTTTGTCAACGAGAGAAGCGTTTTTGACTGTCTTTATTTTGCTGTAAAAACGGCCATTACGTCCAATGAGCTCACAAAAACGGCCGGATTCCCGCCGAGGGATACATACCGCCCGGCATTTGAGGCGGATACGGGCGTCCAGGAGACACTGCCTGATATGGCGCGTAAAATAGATGTGCCGGCAGATTTTTCAAAATCTGCCCAGCGTGAGCAGACGTTTTATACAGGCAAGCCCTCTTTCCGTGAGGAACGGGTTGTTGCCTCCCGTGGAACCGATTACAGGGCTCAGACAGAAAAGCCGTCCCTTGAAGAAAACTTTGTTTTTCTCAGGCCGGAGTCGTTTCAGAAAAAGGCAGGGGAAATTTCGTCCGTTCTTCCGGAGCCGGTAGAGAATCTTCCCCCTGCCGCTGCGTCGGAGGTTGGGCAGACGACGGACAGGGAAGCGCCTCAAATACGGCTGATTGGTGAGCTCTTTGAAACCTATATTTTAGCTGAAATCAACGATTCTCTTGTAATCATTGACAAACACGCCGCCCATGAGCGGATTTTGTTTGAAAAGCTGAAGGCGGAGCGCCGTCCGCTCGACCACCAGGTGCTGCTCTCGCCTTTTACGGTGGTATTGTCGGAAGAAGAGTGCGACGCGGTTTTATCGAATTCTAAAGTTGTGGATGAACTTGGATTTTTAGTGGAGGGCTTTGGAAGCTCTATGGTGTTGGTGCGTGAAATTCCCGCTCTTTTAGACCAGCATGACGCTTCCCAGCTTTTAGCGGAAATAGCCATCAATCTGAAAAATCATAAACAGGATCCGTCTCCGTCCCAGCTTGACGACCTGTATCATTCAGTGGCCTGTAAGGCGGCCATCAAGGCGCATGACAAAAATGTGGGACCGGAACTTTTACAGTTGGTGGAACGGGTCTATACTGATGAGGCAATCCGGTATTGTCCGCATGGGCGACCAGTACTTCAAATTTGGAGCAAATCAAAGATCAATAAATTATTTGGCAGGTAATAAATGGAACAAATACCGTTGGCAGTAATTGTAGGCCCGACCGGGAGTGGGAAAACCGCCCTTTCGGTGCGTCTTGCAAAAGCGTTCGGAGGCGAGATTGTCTCTGCCGATTCAATGCAAATTTATAAGCAGATGCAGATTGCAACGGCGAAACCGACGCTCGAAGAAATGGAGGGCGTTCCGCATCACCTTATCGGGTTTCAGGATTGCTCAGAACCGTTCAGCGTGGCAGACTATGTTGATGTGGCAGGCAAGGCAGTCCGTGAGATTTATGAAAAAGGGAAACTCCCTTTTTTGGTGGGGGGAACGGGGCTTTATGTTTCCAGCCTTGTCGACAACATCTCGTTTAGGGAAATTGTCTCCGAACCGGGGCTGCGTGCGGAATTGGTTGAACGGCTTCGGTCGGAGGGCGGGAAAAAGCTTCTTGAAGAGCTGCGGGAGTTTGACCCGGAAACCGCCGCGGCGCTTCACCCGAATAACGGGAACAGAATTGTCCGCGCTATTGAAGTTTACCGCTTGACCGGGGTGACGATGAGTGAACATCAGCGCTTGAGCAGGCAAAGTCCATCGCCTTACAACCCCTGCATGATAGGACTCTCGGCCAAAAACCGACAGGTTCTCTATGATAGAATTAACCTAAGGGTCGATTTAATGTTAAAGGCCGGATTGCTGGAAGAAGCGAAGGAGGTCTTGTCCCGTCCCGGGATGAAAACAGCGTTTCAGGCAATCGGTTATAAGGAGCTGAAAGGCTACTTTGACGGTTCCTGCACATTGGAAGAGGCCGTTGAGACAATCAAACGCGAGACGAGACGGTATGCAAAGCGGCAGCTGACCTGGTTCCGCCGGGACGAACGAATTCACTGGCTTTTCTTGGACGAGCTCGGGGAAGACCGCCTTTTTGAAGCAGCCCGCCGTATAATAAATGAGGAATTGTGTGGTTAAAAAGAAAGGTGATTTAACGTGAAAACAATTAATTTGCAGGATGTATTCCTAAACGCGGCCAGAAAGGACAAAAAACCGGTTACCATATACCTGATGAATGGATTCCAGTTCCGCGGTATTGTCAAAGGGTTTGACAATTTTACAATTGTTTTGGACAGTGACGGCAAACAGAGCCTTGTCTATAAACACGCGGTTTCCACCATTATCCCGGCGCGGAGCATCAATATTTTTGACGCTGAGCAGGAAACAGAGGAGTAAAAAATGTCGTCCAAACTGCCCAAAATCCTTTTAGGCTTTTTTGCCCTTGTGGTGGTGCTGGTTGTTGGCATCCAGCTTTATATTGCTTTCAGCCGTCCTTATTCGGTGGAAACGGTTTTTTTGTCGGAGGTCGGTGAGTCTTTTGACGTCAAGGGAATCGTATCGCGTGAAGAAACAATTTTGGACGAGCAGAAATCCGGTGCTGTCAACTACCTGATTAAAAACGGTGACAAAGTGGCCAAAAACTCGGTTGTAGCACAAATGTACCCGAGCGAGCAGGATATTGCAAACATGGCAAAGGTAGAACGTCTTGAGGCCGAGCTGAAGACAGTTCAGGAGTCCCAAACGCCGGGAACTACTGCCGGCACTCAGGCGACTGCGCTCACCAGGCAGCTCAATTCAATTAATGGAGAATATGTTGCCGCGCTCCAGGAGCATGATATTGATGATTTGTACACCATGAAAAACAGCTTTTTGAGTGCGTTTAACCGCAGCCAGATCGCGTTTGCGAATGTGACGGATTTTAACGCGCGCATTGAAGCGCTCAAAAGTGAAATAGAGGCGCTCCGTCAGCAGAGCGGACAGTCCGTTTCTTCTGTTGTTTCACCTGTTTCAGGTTATTTTGTCAATAGTACCGACGGCTTTGAGACGCTGGTTAATTTGGATAAAGCAGGCGAATTGACGGAAAAGGAGATTGAAGACTTTTTTGCAATGGAAAAACCGGCGGTTAATACAGCGGTTACGGGCAAAGTAATCACCAACGCAAAGTGGAGATATACTGCAATTGTCAACGCATCTGACGCCGTTCAATTAAAAGAAGGCAGGAAATACAGCCTTTTGTTCCGTTCGGCTGCGGATGAAACGGTAACGGCTGAGGTGCTCTCCAACAGCTATGACGCTTCCAAGGAAAAAGCGGTTGTTGTATTTGAAACCGATATCCTCTCCGAAAAGCTTGTAAAACTCCGTCTGGAAGAGGCGCAGGTTATTCTGCAAACCCATGAGGGGATTATAATACCAAAGTCCGCGCTGCATATTGTAAACGGTGATAAGGGTGTATATGTGAAATACGGGCAGGAAATGCAGTTCAAACTAGTTGACATCATCTATGAAAACGAGGAGTATTTTGTCAGCGAAAACAAGGAAACTGAGCTTGACCGTTCTAAGTACGTCCGGGTTTATGATGATGTAATTGTGAAAGGATCTGATTTGTATGATGGGAAACAGCTCAGCTGAGTTAATCAGGGAACGGCTGAAGGAAATCCGCTTTCAAATCGAGGATACCTGTGTGAAATGCGGCCGTAGACCTGAGGATGTGACGCTGATGGCGGTGACTAAAACTGTTCCGGCGGAGCTTGTGAACGTCGCTGTTGCCGAAGGGATTACCCTGCTTGGCGAAAACCGGGCGCAGGAGCTTTTGGAAAAGTTTGATACATATACTCTTCCCGCGGAACAGATTCATTTTATCGGGCATTTGCAAACGAATAAGGTCCGGCAGGTGATCGACAAAGTGGGTATGATTGAATCGGTCGACTCTCTGCGGCTTGCAACGGAGATTGAGCGCTGTGCGGCGGCGCGCGGCAAGGTAATGGAAGTTCTCCTTGAAGTTAACATTGCGGCCGAGCCGTCCAAAAACGGTGTGCTTCCGGGCGAGCTTGACTCTTTGCTGGAAGGGATTGCCGGTATGCCGCATTTGAAAATAAGGGGGATTATGGTGATTCCTCCGGCAGCGGAGGGGCCGCGTTATTTTGAGCTTGCGCAAAAGTTGCTTATTGACATACAGGGCAAAAAGTTAGATAATAGGAATGTGAATATTTTGTCGATGGGCATGTCGTTCGATTACCGGGAGGCGATCCGTTTTGGAAGCAATATTGTCCGGATTGGGCGGGGGCTTTTCGGCGAAAGGCACTAAACTTGCAGGGAGGAAAAAATATGAGTTTTGTTGATAAATTCAAAGGTATTTTTGTGACTGAAGATGACGACTACGAAGAAGAGGAATTACAGGACGAGATCATCAGCAAAGACCATTCCCATTCTTCTGAGGCATTTGACTATAATCGTTCAAACGACGCGAAAACTTCCACCAACAAAAGCAACCGTGTTGTCAATATCCATGCTACCACACAGCTTCAGGTTGTTCTGGTAAAGCCGGAGCATTTTGAGGACGCGAGCTCGGTTGCGGACCATCTGAATGAAAAACGTACCGTTGTGCTGAATCTGGAATCCACCAACAAAGACACCGCCAGGCGGTTGGTTGACTTTTTGAGCGGCGTTGCTTATGCAAATAACGGGCAGATTAAACGGGTTGCCAACAGCACCTTTATTATTACGCCGTATAACGTTGATATTATGGGTGACCTGCTGGGAGAACTTGAGAGCAATGGGTTGTATTTTTAATGGTTCTTTCGAAGGAAGACGAGCTTTTTACGGCTAGGATTTTGGATGTTGCCACACAAGCAGAGCAAAAAATGTATCCGAAATTCACCATGTTTCTGGACGAGCGTCAGGTCTATCTGGCTGATTTGCAGCTTCGCAAAAACCATTGTTCAAATTATTTGTTCTTTGGCGGTTACGAAGGCGCGCAGCGGCAGATGCTGGGCGTCTTTCCCAGTTATATGGAGCCAGATCCCGGTTCGTATCCGGTTGCCGGGCTGAAACTTTCATACCGCAGAGACGAGAAGCTGTCGCACCGCGATTTCCTGGGCTCCTTTATGGCGCTTGGCGTAAAAAGGGAAGTTATTGGTGATATCTTGGTAGGTGAGGGTCAAACTGTTGTTTGTCTTTATGAAAAACAGTTTGACTATTTTACTGATAATTTGAAAAAAATCGGCAGGGTGGGCGTAACACTCGCCCCTTCAAATTTGCAGGATGTTTCTTATACGCCGTCTTTCCGCAATATTGAGGGAACGGTGGCGTCTCTGCGGCTTGACGCTGTCATTTCGCTGGCGGTAGGCGTCAGCCGGGAAAAGGCGGCTGAACGAATCCGTGCCGGCCTTGTGACGCTCAATTACGCCGTCACAGAATCGGTTAGCGCTGTGGTAAAGCCTGGAGATGTTTTTTCTGTGAAGGGTTCTGGTAAATTTGCTTTGGCAAAAGAAATACGTGAAACAAAAAAGGGACGTTTATATCTCGTAATAAACCAATACATATAGGGGGTATCATTCCATGAATGCAAAAGAGATTTCCGCGCAGAGATTTGACAAATCGGCGTTTGGCTACAAAGTGGACGAAGTAGATGCCTATTTAAATGAAGTTGCGGCGGTGGTAAATGAACTGACTGTTCAGAATGCCGAACTGCAAAATAAGCTGGAGATTTTGGCGACAAAATTGGAAGAATACCGCCAAGATGAAAACAGCATGAAAGAGGCGCTGATTGGAGCGCAGAAACTGGGCAACAATATTCTCAAAGAGGCTAAAGAAAAGGCTGACGAGATTATTACGGAAGCACAAGCAAAGGGCGATACCATTATTCGAGAAGCTACCGAGAGTTCTCAGAAAACACTGGCTTCTGTCAAGAAAGATATTGAAAAGGAACAGCACACACTGCTGCTGACCCAGCGCGAAGTATCAAATTTTAAATCAAAGCTGCTCGCGCTTTATAAATCCCACCTTGATACCATTACTTCAATCCCTGAAATTAAGGAAAAGGATTCCGAGGCGGTTGAAAGTATTTCTTCTAAGCTGACTGGAAGTGCGCCGGTTGAAGCGGAAGCGGCTCAGGCTGCTGAAAATGTAACGCAGGAGACACAGGCTGCCGGTTCAGAGACCGCCGCTGCGGTTTCAGCAGATGAAAAGCCGGTCGAAGCACCTGTACCACCTATTTTTTCAAGCCGCTTTGGTGCCCCTTCCGGTCCGAATGAGGAACAGAGGAGCAGCATGGAATCCAAGTTCGGCGAGCTTCGATTTGGACGCAATGCCAAAAAGTAAATTTTTCCGCTGCTGTCGGCGGCTGAATGAATTGCGGGATTTTGCAAATTGCTGAAGTATTGCGGCCGTGGTTCATATTAGAAGAACAAGGAGAGAAACGAATGTCTCAGGATTACAACAAAACCCTCAACCTGACTAAAACCGATTTCCCAATGCGTGCCGGGCTGCCGCAGCGGGAGCCGAAGATGCTCAAGGAGTTTGAGCAGCGCGGAATATATAAAAAGCTGATGAAGAAAAACGCGGGAAAGCCGAACTACACCCTCCACGACGGTCCGCCTTATGCGAATGGGAATATCCACATGGGTACCGCCTTGAACAAGGTTCTTAAGGATATCATCATTCGCCATAAGAATATGTCCGGGTTTAAGGCGCCGTATATTCCGGGTTGGGACACACACGGCCTTCCCATTGAACTGAAGGCGCTGAAAAAAGACGGGGTGAATCCTGCGACAATTTCCGCAGTTGAGCTGAGAAAGCTTTGCCGTGAATTTGCAGAGTCTTTTATCGGCGCCATGACCGATCAGTTCAAACGCCTTGGCGTCATTGGTGATTTTGAAGACCCCTATAAAACGCTCAAACCGTCCTTTGAAGCAAAACAGATTGAAGTTTTCGGCGAGATGGCGAAGAAGGGGTATATCTATAAGGGCCTTAAACCGGTTTACTGGTGTACTGAGTGCGGCACCGCGCTGGCTGAAGCCGAAATCGAGTACGAGGATGATCCCTGTTTCTCCATTTATGTAAAGTGCAACGTGACCGACGATAAGGGCGTTTTTTCCGAGATGGGAATTGACCCCAAAAAGGTTTCTTTCGTTATCTGGACCACCACCACTTGGACTTTGCCGGGCAACGTTGCCATCTGCCTTGGGCCGAATTACGAATACACCCTTGTCAAGACAGGGGACGAGTACCTTGTCATGGCCAAGGACTTGGTTGGCGCGGCGATGAAAGACGCAAAAATTGAAGATTACGAAATGGTTGGTTCTTTCCTTGGCAGCGACCTTGAGTATATGAAAACGGCGCATCCTTTCCTTGACCGTGAGCCGCTGGTCATCGTCGGCGATCATGTCACGCTTGAGAGCGGCACAGGCTGCGTCCACACCGCACCTGGCCACGGCGTTGAAGACTTTGAAGTCTGCCAGAACTACAAAGAGCTTCCGGTCATTGTCCCGGTTGATTCCGACGGCCGTCTGACCGAGCTTGCTGGGGAATTTGCCGGTTTGCTGACCGATGACGCCAATAAGGCGATTGCCAAGAAACTTGAGGAAACAGGCAACTTGTTTGCTTTGGTTAAAATTGTTCACCAGTATCCGCATTGCTGGCGCTGTAAGAAACCGATTCTGTTCCGTGCTACCGAACAGTGGTTCTGTTCTGTTGATGGATTTAAAGATGAGGCGATCAAGGCAATCAGCAGTGTCAACTGGATTCCCGAATGGGGAGAGGAGCGAATCAAGGGGATGGTCCGCGACCGGAGCGACTGGTGCATTTCCCGCCAGCGCACCTGGGGCGTGCCGATTCCGATCCTTTATTGTAAGGACTGTGGGAAGCCGGTCGTGAATGATCAGACCATCCGTGCGATTTCCGACCTATTCCGTGCCGAAGGCTCTGACGCTTGGTATATCAAGGAGCCGTCTGAGTTCCTGCCGGCAGATGTAGCCTGTGAGTGTGGCTGCCATGAGTTTATTAAAGAAACCGATATCATGGACGTTTGGTTCGACAGCGGCGTTTCCCATGCCGCCGTTATTGATGAACGGGAGGAGCTCTGCTTCCCGGCGGATCTGTATCTGGAAGGCGCCGATCAGTATCGCGGTTGGTTCCAGTCGTCTTTATTGACCAGCGTTGCTTACAGAGGCGTTGCGCCTTACAAAAATGTTTGCACCCACGGTTGGGTTGTAGACGGTGAGGGCAAGAAGATGTCCAAGTCCCTCGGCAACGGAATTGAGCCGGAAGAGATTGTTAAACAGTATGGCGCCGATATTCTCCGCCTTTGGGTGGCGTCTTCCGACTATCATGCGGATATCCGCATCTCGCCTGATATCATGAAGCAGCTTTCCGAGGGGTACCGTAAAATTCGGAATACGGCCCGCTATATTTTAGGAAACCTTGCTGATTTTAATCCCGATACTGACCTGATTCCAGTTGATCGAATGCCGGAGCTCGACCTTTGGGCGCTCCATGCACTGGGTGAGTTGATCAAAAAGGCGGAAGTGGGATACAACAGCTTTGATTTCCATGTTGTTTATCATGCAATTCATAACTTCTGCGTTCTGGATATGTCCAATTTTTATCTTGACATTATCAAAGACCGCCTCTACTGTGAAAAGGCTGACAGCTTGGAACGCCGCAGTGCCCAGTCGGCAATTTATATGATTTTGAGTGCGCTAACCCGCCTAGTCGCGCCGATCCTTGCGTTTACTTCTGAGGAGATTTGGGCTGCGATGCCGCACCTTGCCTCTGACGACGCTGAATCGGTTCTCTTCAATGAGATGCCGAAAGCGGTTAAACTTCCGACCGATGAAGGCTTTGTCGCTAAATGGGATCGGATTCATCAAATCCGGGACGAGGTTAATAAGGCGTTGGAACTCAAACGGAATGAAAAGATAATCGGAAAATCGTTGGAAGCAAAGGTTAAGCTCTATTGCAACGGCGAACTTTACGATTTCCTCAACCAGGTAAAAGGAGAGCTTGAAAGCGCCTTTATTGTTTCCCAGGTAGAGCTTGCAGAAGGCTCAGGAGAGGTTGTTTCAGACCTTGAAGGGCTTTCGATCACCGTTGCCAAAGCGGATGGTGAAAAATGCGAGCGCTGCTGGGCATACAGAACAACTGTCGGTAAATGTGCCGAGCATCCAACTCTCTGCGAGCGCTGTGCCGGTGTTGTTTCTGCTGAATAAACTGTTTTGGAGTTGATTCCCATTTCTTATATAGCTTTGGGTGTTTCCGCGCTTTTGATCGGAATTGACCAAATTTTAAAGGTTATTGTACAGGCGAACCTACAGCTGCACGAATCGGTACCCTTTATTCCGGGGATTATAAGTTTTACCTATGTGGAAAACACAGGAGCGGCTTTTAATTCCTTTGATGGCCAGCGCTGGTTTTTAATTGGTTTAACAGGCCTTGCGGTTTTGTTCATGTTGTACCTGTTGGCTTTCAGAAAACTGAAAAATCCCGTTGTCGTCTGGCATGTTGCGGTAATTTTAGCAGGGGGAGTTGGGAACCTGATCGACCGGGTTTTCCGGGACGGTTCGGTAATTGACTATATCGAATTCAAGTTTGTTAACTTTGCTATTTTTAACTTTGCGGACTGTATGGTGGTTTTAGGGGTAATCAGCCTGCTTGTTTATATGCTCTTTTTTGATAAATCCGACCTGTTTCACAGGAAAGAGGAAAAAGATGCCGATAAGGCGGAATAACAATGCGGTTTGAAGAATGTTTTAGTTTTATAGTGGAACCCCAAGAGGCGGAAAGCCGGATTGACCGGTTTCTTCAAAAAAAAATGCCTGAGCGCTCCCGTTCCGCCCTGCAAAAACTGGCGATTGAAGGATATGTGGCGGTAAACGGAAAAGTGGTTTCCAAAAATTATAAGTTGTCGTCTGGGGATACGGTACATTTAAAAATACCGGAGCCGAAAGAGCTTGATGTCCTGCCGGAGGAAATACCGCTCGACATCATCTACGAGGACAACGACCTTTTAGTTGTGAATAAGCCAAAGGGGATGGTGGTTCATCCAGCGCCGGGAAATCTCTCCGGTACGTTGGTTAACGCCCTTCTCTATCATTGTAAGGGTGAGCTTTCGGGGATCAACGGGGTGATCCGCCCCGGGATTGTCCACCGGATCGATAAAGACACCAGCGGCCTGCTGATGGTTGCCAAAAGCGACCGGGCACATCTAAGTCTTGCTGAACAGATTAAAGAGCATTCCTTTGACCGGGTTTATGAAACCGTTGTTTACGGCAGCTTCAAAGAGGATGAGGGAACTGTAAATGCTCCGATTGGGCGGCATCCTGCCGACCGAAAAAAAATGGCGGTTACAGAAGCTCATTCCAGGGATGCGGTTACCCGCTTTCAGGTACTGGAACGCTTGACAGGTTTTACACATTTGCGTGTTACGCTTGAAACAGGAAGAACGCATCAAATTCGGGTTCATATGGCTTATATCGGCCATCCGGTTGCTGGGGATCCGGTATACGGACCCAAAAAGGTTATCACCGAACTGGAAGGTCAGTGCCTTCATGCAAAGGTGATTGGCTTTACACATCCTTCAACTGGCGAACGTATGGTTTTTGAAAGCACCCTGCCGGATTATTTTGTCCGGTTTCTTAACAAACTAAGAAAATAGAAAATGGGAGGATTCATGTATAATTCTGTCAGCGGTCTGCTGCTGGTCACCGATATGGATGGTACCATGCTGACCACAGATAAGCGCATTTCAGATGAAAATATTACGGCGATACGCGCGTTTCAGAAAGCCGGCGGGAGGTTTTCCATTGCCACGGGGCGTTCAATTCCATCTTTGGAACATTATGTCCACCTGCTGCAAATTGATACGCCGGTAATTCTCTATAACGGTGGAGCGATTTACGATTATGAAAAGCGGGAGATTGTCTGGCATTCAGTTCTGAGCGAAAACGCAAAAAAATATACAGAGGATGTCTACAGAAAATTCCCGGATATTGGGATTGAAATCCTTCTTGATGATCAGATTTATGTGGTTCGCAGTAATGCGATTGTAAAAAGGCATCTCGATACCGAACGGCTTTCCTATATCGCCTGCGGTATTAACGAAGTGCCAAAAGGGTGGTTTAAGGTCCTTTTTGCTCTTGAGCCATCCCAGATGGATGAATTTGAAGGATATATGCTTGCAAAGGGCTATAGCGATGTGTGCTTTGTGCGTTCCTTTACTCATTATTTTGAAATGCTGCCGGAGGGGAGCTCCAAGGGGGGAGCGCTCTGCCATCTCGCTGAGATTACCGGTATCCCGATGGAAAAGACTGTCGCAATTGGAGATTACTTTAACGATTTTGAAATGATCCAAAACGCGGGATTGGGAGTCGCGGTGGCAAACGCCCCGCTGGAGCTCAAAAACGCAGCTAAACTGGTTGTTTGCGACAACGACCATCATGCGGTGGCGGAGCTGATCCGCTACCTGATGAATTCGTCAATTTTAGAGCGGTAACGCTCGGTTGAAATATGATTTGCCATGCAAAAATATAGTTTTGGAGGTTTTATTATGGACTTGGCGACAAAAAAAGAGCTGATGAAAACTGCATGCAATGTGAGAATGGGTGTAATTGAAGCAGTATTCAGCGCAAAATCCGGTCATCCGGGCGGTTCTCTCTCAATTTCCGACCTGTTGACTTATCTTTATTTCAAAGAGATGAAGGTTGACCCAAAAAACCCGAAATGTCCTGACAGAGACCGTCTTGTCCTTTCCAAAGGTCATACTGCTCCCGGGCTTTACTCGGTTCTCGCGCAGAAAGGCTATTTCCCTGTGGATGAACTCAAGGGCCTTCGCCAGATTGGGAGAATGCTCCAGGGCCATCCCGATATGAAGACGATTCCGGGCGTTGACATGAGCAGCGGTTCTTTGGGCCAGGGAATCTCCGTGGCCTGCGGCATGGCGCTCTCCGCTAAAATTTCAAATGATTCATACCGCGTTTTCACAATCCTGGGCGACGGTGAAATTCAGGAAGGGCAGGTTTGGGAAGCTGCAATGTTTGCCGGGTTCCGCAAGCTCGACAATCTGATTGCGATTGTTGATAACAACGGTCTTCAAATTGATGGCAAGATTGACGACGTCAACTCTCCGTATCCGATTGATGAGAAGTTCAAAGCCTTTAACTGGCATGTCATCAACCTTGATGATGCGCATGACTTCGATAAAATTGAAGCCGCTTTTGAAGAGGCAAAAACTGTCAAAGGCAAACCGGTTGTCATCATCCAGAAGAGTGTCAAGGGTAAAGGCGTTTCCTTTATGGAAAACAATGCCGCATGGCACGGCAGCGCCCCGAACGCGGAACAGTACGAGCAGGCTATGTCTGAGCTTAAAGCCGCTTATGCTGCACTTTAATTTAAATATAATTAATATTGACTTCGGTAATGGAGGGTTTTTGAATGAGTGAAGTAGTAAAAAAAGCGACCAGACAGAGCTACGGTGAAGCGTTGGCAGAACTGGCTGATAAATATGAAAACCTCGTCGTTCTCGACGCGGACCTTGCCCGTGCGACCCAGACCCAGGTGTTCTGGAAAAAGTGCCCCGAGCGTTTCTTTGACTGCGGTATCGCGGAAGCGAACATGATGGGGATTGCTGCAGGTATGGCGGCGACCGGGAAAATTCCGTTTGCCAGTACCTTTGCAATGTTTGCGGCAGGCCGTGCGTTTGAGATTGTCCGCAACTCAATCGGCTATCCGCACCTCAACGTCAAAATCGGCGCGACCCATGCCGGTATTTCTGTTGGCGAGGACGGCGCAACTCATCAGTGCAACGAAGACATCGCCCTGATGCGCACCATTCCGGGCATGACCGTCATCAACCCGGCTGACGACACCGAGGCAAAAGCCGCTGTCGCAGCCGCCTGTGAGATCGATGGCCCGGTTTATCTCCGCTTCGGCCGTCTTGCCACCCCGATTTTTAATGATCCAGCGACCTATAAGTTTGAACTCGGAAAGGGCATTGAGCTGAAAGCCGGCAAGGATGTAACCATCATCGCTACCGGCCTGATGGTCAATGAATCTGTTGAGGCTGCAAAGGCTCTTGCTGAAACGGGAATCGACGCACGGGTAATCAACATCCACACCATCAAGCCGATTGATAAGGATATTATCATCAAAGCGGCAAAAGAAACCGGTTTGATTATCACTGCTGAAGAGCACAGCGTTATCGGCGGTCTTGGTTCCGCTGTTGCCGATGTCGTCACCGAGAACTGCCCGGTTCCGGTTATCAAAATCGGCGTAAACGATGAGTTCGGAAAATCCGGTCCGGCTGCTAAGCTGCTGGTTAAATATGGTCTCTGTGCTGAAAACATTGCGGAGACGGTAAAAAAATCTATGGGACTTAAAAAGTAATTTAACCTCCTTAACAGCGCTGCCTAAAGCGGCGCTGTTTTTATTTTGCCAATCTTCGTCAGGATATGGAAAATCTCTGCAATTGACTTTTCG
>ERZ1673695.962-NODE-962-length-35041-cov-23.645544_pt1 | contig 35041 bp, 34 predicted proteins | sample MGYA00580225_ERZ1673695 | MGnify/ENA primary metagenome ERZ1673695 (study PRJEB41218, sample SAMN15661739) | gut metagenome | host: Homo sapiens | place: Canada: London | collected 2015-08-20/2019-03-30 | study: EMG produced TPA metagenomics assembly of... | reverse complement strand
GCTGCCTTGTCTTTCGGTCAGACAGTCTGTACTACCAGGCATTGCAGCCTGCCATTGAACAGGGTAAGAAGCCGCCCCGCAAGATGAAAAAGCGAGGCGGGAACAAACCGGCTGGAGAAAAAACTTCGGCCCCAAAACCTGCAAAGGAGGATGCCTATTATTAAAACTCTCAGCAAAGCCACCAAGGCGGAACGGGACAAGTTCCGCATTCCCCGTTCGGTGCAGGATGCCATCCCCATCCGCCGCATCTGGTCGGACGGAATTTTCCAGGTGGGAACTCAGTTTTCCAAGACGTTCTCTTTTACCGACATCAACTACCAGATCGCCGGCAAGGAAGACAAGACAGCCATGTTCCTGGACTATTCCGAACTGCTCAACGCACTGGACTCCGACGCCAGCGCCAAGGTCACCATCAATAACAGGAGGCTTAACAAGGCCGAGTTCGAAGCGGCGCTGCTGCTTCCCATGCGCCAGGATGGGCTGGATCATTTCCGCAAGGAGTACAACGATATGTGGGTACGACAGGAAACTCGAACGGCAACCATCTGCACTTTGAAGCATGGATCGGAGGCCAGCGTGTCGACGCAATGAGTTTCTTTGCGGTAACATAAAAGGGGAGCGTTAGCGGCGAAGCGCCAAGGCGGAGCAGAGCATCCAGGATGTGTGGAAGCGGGATCAGCAACATACCTTGCCGCAACGCCAAGGCAAACGCGGAGGTAGAAGCGCTGCTGACAGCCTGAAAAAGTTGACAGTAGAGAAAGGCACAGACGACGGGACTCGCCTGATGCACGCCGCCACCAACCAAGAGGATCGACGTGAAACTATTGGAAAAAATTCTCGGCAAACACGGCTGGGCCGAACCCGCCGAGTGGATATGGATCAGAGCCACAAGAAAAACCGTTGTGCAGAAGTGTTTCCATCCTCACACAACGGTTTTATGCTATCGGGAAAAGTGGGTGCAACCGAGACTGGTGGGAGGATTATCTTTACCTATACAAAATGACTCCAAGTAGCGAAAAGCAGTCAAGATTCGAGGATTGCAAAGAACTCTGCAAAGTTGCGAACAGCAAGGCCTGTATGCCAGGAGGAATCTTCTTGCTTTTTGGCTCCGTACCACACTTTTATCATCTCATCTTCGAAAAGCATTGATGAGCGGTAAACACAGAAATCGTCCCATCCGCCAGCAGCAGAAGCTTTCAAAATCGGCTTGTTGAATGTCTCCCATTGGGTCTCCGTTTCATTTACCGCAAAAAACAAGCTGCAATGATCGCAGTCTGTTCCGTTCGGGTACGCAGGATAAACGGCGTAATATTTGCCGCTCGCTGCGTCATAGCGGACATCAATATGCCATACCTGGTACCCTGGCTGCACAAAGTCATCACATGTGGTTGCAGCCGACCAATTGATGCCATCCTCCGAGGTGCGATACCGCACATGATTGTTTTGGCTGGTCCAGCCTGCGTTACCGGCGTCTACATACCACATCATGTAAGTGCCATCCGGCAAAATTTCAATTGACGGCGATAAAATGCCATACTTTTTTACAAGATCCTGTATTACGGTCTGTGGAGCGCTCCAGTGAACACCGTCCTGTGAGCTGACCATTTTCACTCTGGAACTGATGATATCATCTGCCTCTACATAGTATATTCGCAGCTCGTTGAATTCTGGCACATAGACAAGATCTGCATCGCAATTGTGTCCTGGGTTTGGAGTGCCTACTAACGGATTGGTCAAGCCGGAGGGGACGATCCAATTTTCACCATCGTTTGAAACAACAATAGAGGGGTTTTCATAGCTGCCGTCATTATAAGGGTAGGGCGTCATCGCCATCCAATAGGTATAACCGTTCCACGGCTGGTCAAATTTTACAACAGACGGGTGTGTGGGTTGGCTTGTGCCGTCATACGTGGGGATGGTTTGCGGTGAAGCGGCGTTAATCAGCGGCTGATAAGGAGCCAAGTCCTGTACGGAAACCAGTTCAACGTCGTCAAAATAGCCCGCCCCAGTGCCGCTATTTTGACGATATCCGTAAATCGTTGCCACACAAGGCTCATTGTTTGTGACAAACGTAACGGTCAATTTTTGATATTCTGCTGATACGGTCGCGGAAAAAGACTCTTGGCCGCCATAGTTTTTTACACCTAAAGTCATAACGGCGCTGTTTTCCGATTTTGCCCAACCTGTCAGAACATATTTTGTATTAGGCGCCAAGGAAACAGTTTGCTCATAGCTGCTGTTCTTATCTGCTTTTGCGCAATAAGTTCCGGTATGAGGGCTTGTGGTATCAATAATTGCAGAATTGAACGCGCTCCAACCCGTATGGTCGCCCGTTTCAAATCCTCCGTTTACGATCAAATTAACGTCGTCACTTGCCATAGCAGGGCAAACGGCAGAAATAAAGAATAAAGTAACAGTGAGGAGCGACAACATCCTTTTTTTCATATCGATTCACACCTCTTTTCAAAAATTTCAATATGGATTCCCATTTCAACTGTTCGCACTTCGCCGGAACTTTCGAGCAGATGACCGCTGGAAGAAAGCCAGCGCCCTTTTGGGAAATAGACGGGCCGCGATGTTGCGCCTTTCTCTAAAATCGGGGCGACCAACAAATCGCCGCCTATCATAAACTGATCCATGATTCGCGAGCAGGCGGCGCCGGTAAAATTATAGGCCAGTGGCCGCAGAACCGGCTCGCCAGTCTCTCTGCAGGCAGCCAGAGCTTTTTCAAGTGCCGGCAGATAACGCTTGCGCAGCGCTACTGCCTGCTGTACTTCTGCATAGTTTTCGGAAGATAAGATCCGCCATGGGGCGGCTGAAAATTGCATCACCGGCATCAGGCAGGCGACCTGCGCCCATCGCACCACCAATTCCTGATCCAACCGTTCCTGACTGTAAAAATTCCGATATTCACCACCGCCGATCATGTCCGGGCACAAAAACGAATGCCCTGTCAGGCTTTGTACGATGGCGTCCGGAATCAGTGCGGCGAGGCCCGTATTGCCCCAGCTGTGATCTTTGTCACACAGGCGCTGCGTCAAGGACCACCCGCCTGCGCCGCTCGTTACACGGAATTCGTTGAAAGAATACTGTTCACCAAAGGCCGCCCATGCCCGACAGTGCTCATCACCGGTGGTTATCCCGTCAGAGGGATAATATACACTGTCGCCGGCATCGAATTTAAAACCGTCCACCCCCAACGCCTGCAGATCATCCAGCTGCTGTTTCAGCCAGCGGCGGGCAGCCGGCTTTGTCATATCCAAGACTGCGGACCAGCCGTTCCACCAATGGGCTATGTGGGGCAGCCCGTTTTCAGATGTAACCAGCAATCCCCGCCTTTCCAGTTCACGGTACTCCGGCGTATCCGGGGTTACGAATGGGCAGATCCAAAGCATGACAGGAAAGCCCAGCCGGTGGAGCTGCGCGAGCATCGAAGCGGGATCGCGAAACTTTTCACGCGAAAATTGCCAGCGCCCATAGCAATCGCTCCAGCCGTCATCGATCATTAAGACGCCGGGGGGCAGGCCGTTTTGAAGGATCTCTTGTGCATATTGCAGTACGCCGTCCTGCGTTTGATGGAAAGTCAATTCGATCCAGGTGTTATAAACTGGAGCCGTAAACAATCGATTGTCCAATTTGACTTCATGCGGCGGGAAGCAATGCTGCATAGCGTCCAGATAACTTTCCCGCAACCCGCCGCAACACTGCCCCACCGTTGTGCCTTCGGTGCACTGAATCTCCCCTTTCTGAAAGGAAACGCGCATACCGGCTGGGTTCCACAGCCAACGTCCTGTTGTGGAGAGCAGAAGCGGCATCATTTGATTGGGCGTCTCATTTCGGGTCAGATCCAGTTCTTCCGTACTCGCGGCCGTATAGGGCTGGCGGATCCCATCGGTTACAGCGCCGCCCAAAAACACTTCGTCTGGCATCATTTTGAGCTTCATATGAATTACCTCTCAATACGATAATTGCCGGTCATAGACCTCCAACTCGTTGATTGCATAATGCCGCCATGTAAGATTTGCGTCGTGTATTCTCATGCGGAGATACTTTACATTTTGAACACGATCAAATGAAAAGGTCTGGGTTTCGATCGTCGCGTCGTTTTTGCTCCAAAACAACGTTGTGGGGGCGACAATCTCTTGCCAGTTTTGCCCATCTTGTGAAATTTGGAAAGATACTTGCGTAGGCGCCTGGTCTTTTGCATACCAGCAATGCATCTGAATTTCGTTGAAGGCTGCCTGCATCGGCCATTTCAAAACAATATCCATTGGAAGAGAGGGGCGATTATCGCTTTGGGCCGCCTCAGTAAGAACGCCATCTGTCAAAAGTCCACCGTTTTCGCTGTCCCACTCAGAGGTCGTTTCGGAGGCAATATTGGCGTTTACTGGAGATACAGACGAGTCTTTTACAAGAACTTCGTTAATTGCATAATGATCCCACTGCAAGTTGGCGTTGTTTATTTTAATTCTTAGGGCTTTTCCTTGTACCGGACTAAATGTAAGCTTATATTCTTCGACGTGCCAATCATTTCCATCCCAAGCAATATCGCCAGAAGAAGCTACATGTGTCCAGCCGGTTTCACCATCGGCAGATACTTCTAAATCCCAATTCGTTGGGGCCTGTCCTTGGCTATAGGCTGTTTTCATAATGAACGTGTCAAAAGTCTGCGTGTCCTCCCAATCAAGATAAAGGTACTGCGGAAAAACGGGGGAATCGACGCTTTGGAAAGCGGAATATGCATCGTTGTCAATCATATTGCTGGGAGGACTGTCCCAGTTCCAGTCCTGTCCTGCGCCCGCAACTGCATACGGAGCCAGATTTTCTCCTGCAACAGGGTTATGATCGGTTGCTGCGTCCCAAGCCAACATCTCATCGGTTTTGTAAACACGGAAATAGTCGATTTCAAATCTCTTGGGATAGTCGCTGTTATAGTCCGGCGTGCCGCTCCACAGCGGGGAGTCATTTTCGTAGATTCCCAGAAAAGTGATCATTTTATAGTCTGGCGATTGGGATGTTTCTTTAACAAGATTTCCATCGAAGTAGAACTTCATGCCTTCCGGCTGCCATTCGAAACCGTAAACGTGAAAATCTTGCGAAACATCACAAGCAGGATAATAATCTAAGCTTTGTTCACTAAGACCTGCATCGTTCCAAGGATGGACGGAAACGCGTACGCGGCTTTGGTCGGTATTGATGTCCGGACCACAAATTTCAAAAATGTCTACTTCGGCGGTCTCGTCTGATTTTGTCTCAGTACCAATCATCCACCAGGCACTGTGTAAGCCGCTGTCATCCGGTACCCGTGCCCGCAGCTCAAAGTATCCATATCGGGTTTCAAAATTTCTGACGGCGCGATGATGATCGGTGATCGTACAAGTATCCCAAAAATTGTGCAGGCCATCCCGCATGCCGGTCTGTACGCTTGAAATCTTTTGTACGTCATCGAATGCCCACCAAGGGCCTTGAGTATCTTTGTCTATTCTTAATGACAGTATACCGTTTGTCACATCATAATGCGCAAGACTTTGCTCTTGCGATGTCCAGTGCGGCATATATGAGTCTGAAAACTTAGAAGGGTTTAAAACAGCATCGTTGAATTCCTCCTGGAAAACCAAAGTCCAGCCAGGCTTTTCTGTCGGTTGCAATTCTGGCGTTTCACAGAACACAGTCGGTGCGAATAACGTCGCTGCAGACAGAACCATTGCGAAAAAACGGCTTTTTGATGCGCATGCAGTTCACATCCTTTCTGCTTTTTACAGCTCAACAATTTTCTTCTCGTTTCTGGAGCGTTCGGCTGCGAAACAGATCAGGTGACTTTGCAAAGACGCCTGCGCCGAGGAGAGCGTGTCCGATTTCGCCTGCCGGACTGCCTGCACAAAGTCTTGCATCAGGAAATAGTCGCCGCCGCCGTGGCCGTAATTGTTGGTCTGAGGCGGCGCTTCAAGCGCAATCTGCCTTGCCTTTGCCTCGCCAAAGCGGTGCAGCAAAATGGTATTTGTGTTCATGTCGGCGGTGATCTGCCCCTTGGTGCCGCAGACTTTCAGCTGCCGGGCCATATCGGTGGTAAAGGCCGTCATGGTGAAATTGGCGACCGCGCCTTTGTCGAACGCAAGGATCACCACCTGCCGGTCCACCACATCGTTGTCGCAGCGGTATACGCAGCGGCCGTAGGGCCCTTCCCGCAGCGCTTTTAACCGCCCTTCATAGCTCAGGTCGGTGGTGAGCATATCGGTGGGCCAGCCCACATTGTCGGTCAGATAGATCTTGGGGGCATAGTAGGGACACGCCTCGCTGTGAGGACAGCCATCGGTACAGCGCTCCGGTGCGCCCGCGGGCGCATGGGCCGCGTCAAAGTGACGCAGACTGCCGAAGCTGGCCACCTGGGTGCACCGTTGTCCTGCAAGCCACAGCAGAATATCAATATCGTGGCAGCTTTTTTGAAGGATCATCGGGCTCACTTTGCTGCTGCGCCAGTTGCCGCGCACAAAGCTGTGAGCCTGGTGCCAGTAGCCCACATTTTCGATCTGACAAAGGGAGGCGACCTGCCCGATCTGGCCCTCGTCGATCAGCCGCTTGATGGTGCGGTAAAAGGGGGTGTAGCGAAGCACATGGCAGACACTCAGTATCCGGCCCGACTCCTCCGCTGCCCGGGCGATGGCGCGGCACTCGGCCTCCTTGTTGCTCATGGGCTTTTCCAGCAGGATATGATAACCCTGCCGCAGTGCCGCCAACGCCGGGGCAGTGTGCATATCGTCCAGCGTGCAGATCAGCGCTGCATCCGCCATCTGCGGGCGGGCGAGCAGCTCTTCCCAACTGGTAAAAGCCAGTTCGGGCGGAATGCCATAGGCGCGGCAGAACAGCTCCCGCCGGTCCTGTTTGGGCTCCGCCACAGCCAGGATGCGCAGTCGATCCGGGTGCTCCGCTGCATATTTCGCGTAGACTTGTCCCCGCGCGCCCGCGCCGATCACAATCGCGCTCACCTGTTTCATTTTTTTGCCTCCTCCCGCGCCAGCAGACGCAGTAACTCCTCATAAACTGTTTCAAAGAAAGCCGGATCATCGTTGTAGTGCTGGTTGTCTCGGAACACCTGTGCCACCAGTTCATCGTGGGCGGCCTCGTTTCGCTGGCGCAGCAGCATGAGAAGCGCTGCATCCTCGGCACCACGCCGGGCCGCCTCCATGCGCATTCCAGGCCAGGGGCCGTCTGCGCCGGGATAAACGATGAACGAATCTCCACAGGGGAAGTTGGTGCCGATGCCGGTGTCGTTAGGGCAGCTGGTGGCCTTGAACGGATCCATTCCCGCGGGGAACTGATTGAAGCCCCAATGAAGAAATCCTCCCAGCCGGTTGGCGGCGCAGCCCCAAAATAAAAGACGGCCTTTGATGGAGGCGAAGTCGAGAAAACGATTGAGCCAACCGCCCTCCGGCCCGCAGCAGACATAAGCCCAGACCGACTCGCCCAGGCCAATGAACCGGTCGAAGGCGGATTTGTTTGCCTCATAGCCCGCGGTGCCCGGCACCCAGACGTCCACTCCGCCGCGAAATTCTGGCGAAGCGACGGCCTCGATGATACGCACTCCTGGCAGGTATTTGCGCAGGACGCTGGCGGCGAGGTAATATTGCCGCTTGCGGGCCAGGAGCGTCGCCTCATCTTTGAAATGGATGTCCGGCTCGTCATGAATGTGGAACAGCACCTTATCCTGCCAGCCATATTTGCCAAGGAATGCCGCCAGCGCCTGCACAAAGCGCACGATGATCTCGTAGCCATGCGGTGAGTCCACAGGCACATCCGGCGCCATCGAACACTTGAAGCGGTCAGTGTACATATCCGGGGCGCCGTCTGGCAGGAGCCCCCGGCTGAGCAGCGAGCCCAACTCCATTTTCTGCATCCCGGACTCGAAGAACAGCTCGATGAGCGGGCGCAAATACTCGAAATTGAATTGGTACGGCTCCCGGCTTACCACACACCGGCCATCGAGCTGGATGTAGAACATCGTCTGGTGGATGCGCCGCATGGCGCGGGCATATTGGCGAACCATTTCGTAAAAGGCGGGGCTATCCGGCTTAAGGTGATGGAACCGGCAGATGGATTCAAGGCTGAACCAGTTGGTCACCGGGAAGGCGTCTTGCGGGATCTCTACGCCGTACACCCGGATGACCAAACGGCAGCAATAAGCGCCAAGGCGCAAAAGCGCATGGTGCTCGCCGGGCCTGATATCCGGCCGGGGGCACAGGCAGAGATACAGCGCCGCCCGGCCGTTTTCTGCCTCGATGTGCCCGCCCGGTGCAGGTTTTAAGCAGTCATAGACCGCAAAGGGGGCCAGCCGGGTAGCATAGGAGGGCTTCTGCGCGGGACGGGATTCCAACACCATCGCGCCGCCCTGCTCAACGCCATCTCCGGTGTTGTATTCTACCGGCACCGCGAGTTCGCAGAAAAACTCCGGAGTGAAGTCAGCGCTTTCCAGCGAAGCGGTAAGACGCGGCTCATCGGTCTCAACGAGCAGCTGCACGCCCGGCCGCCCGTTGCGGGGCATGGCAAGGTGAAGCTCCGCGGGCAGAGGCGCCAGGGCCATATCCGGGTAGAAAAATTCCTCCTGCGCACTGATAGCGCCGTTCGTACGGGTGCTTTCCATTTTGGGCCTCCTTGCAAAAGGCGCGGGCCAGGGCCAAGAGCCCCGGCCCGCGCCAAGTGGTCTGTTTTTTCAAAATATAATGAAGTGCTGATTGAAAGCAGCGCCTTATTCTGCGGTGATGCCAAGTTCGGCCGCCGCCGCATTGACTTCTGCCAACATATCCGACAGCCCCTTCGTTTCGTAGTTCGCCAGCAGATCATCGACCATCTCCTCGACAGGATCGGTGCCCATCATAATCTGGAGCAGATCGTCGTTCGTGTTGTAAACGAACGCGTCTTTCAGCGGCGTGGAAAGGAAGAGCACGCTGTCATAGTAGGTGGGAAGGGTGCCGTTTTGCACGGCATCCTCGTGGCGCGCAGTGTTCAGCGCCCGGTATTCGTCAGAGATCGTAGAGGGGGATGTCTCGTCCCAGTATTCCGGGTTCCACATGGCCAGGTCGGCAATGTTGCTGTTCACATTCTTGAAGGTGTACTTCTCCGTCAGGTTGACGCCGTCTCGCATGACGACCTCGCCGTCCACGATGTCGTAATCCTCCCCCTCGATGCCGCAATACACCAGGCGCTGGCCCTCTTCGGAGTAGAGGTAATCGAACAGCTTGCAGATCGCCGCCATTTTTTCATCGTCCACACTCGCAGAAATGTAGCTCTCGGACCATGCTTCTGTATCCACGAAGTAATACTTGTTCCCGTCCTCGGAAGGATACAGCTTGGCGATCCGGTTGTCCTCCAGGAAGCTGCCCTCACCATACAATGCGTCATAATCATTGGCGAGGTTTACCTCCAGGCCGGCTGGACCGGACCAGGCGAACACCATGGCCGCGCTCTGGCCCTGGAGATATTTTTCTTTGCTGGTTTCCAGCTTGGCAAGCGCAATATCTTTCTCGATTACACCGTCGGTATACATATCGCGGGCGAACTGCATGGCGCTTACCAGCGCATCGCGATCCGCAAAATAGCTGGGAACGAACTGGCCGTCTTCATCCGCTACCCACTTTTTGTCAATGATGCCTGCATACGGATATACAAAGCCGCCGATCAGTTCGGGGAGCGCCTGCGTCATGCCGGAGACGCTTTTGCCCTCGGGATCCGCTTCAATGATCGCTTTGATCATATCGCAGAACTCCTCATAAGTTTCGGGCTCTTTGGTGACGCCGGCCGCCTGGGCAAGGTCCCAGCGGTATACCACGTTGCGGTCCAGCACGCTGTAGGTGATGTCGCCGTAAGTGGTTCGGGGGATCATATACAGTTTGCCGTCACGGGCGGCTGCCTGTGCCCGTTCCATCTGCATGTGTTCGGCCAGATTCGGATAAGCGGACAAATCATCCGGCAACGCGCGAATGACGCCTTGCTCGATCCAGTTGCCATAGAAGGATTTCGTTACAAAATCGCCGGCGAAGATATCCGGCAGCTGGCCATTGGTGGCCCACAGCTGGATCTTTTGTTCCGCGTCGTCCCACGTGACATTCTGCGGGATCAAACGCACACCGGTCTCTTCTTCGAGCTTTTTCAAGATGGGGTCATCCGGATCGGCCAGGCCGTCTTCTGCGCCCCAGATGGCAATGCTGACTTCGACCAGTTCATTTCCCTGCTGCTCTGACGCATCTGCACCGGTTCCGCTGGCGGAAATGCTGCTGGGAGCTGTTCCGCCACAGCCGGCCAGCAACCCGGCAGCCATAACTGCACTCAGAGCCAACGCCACAATTCGTTTTGCCTTTTTCATGTTTTACACTCCTTTTCTTTGGATGATCCCAACAACCGGCTCACTCTTTGACCGAGCCGATCATAACTCCTTTAACAAAATACTTTTGCAGAAACGGATACAGGCACAGAATTGGCAACATGGTGACCACAATCGCGGCCATTTGCACCGACTGAACAAATACCCGATTCCCGGAAAGGATGGACTGCGCCTGGCTTCCCAGTTGCGTGTTGAAACTGACCAGGATATCCCGAAGATAAATCTGCAGCGGTTTGATGTTCTTGTCATTGATATAGAGGTATGCCTCCCACCAGCCGTTCCAGCGTTCTACGGCATAGAACAGTGCGAAGGTCGCCATAAATGGTTTGGAGATGGGCACAAACACTCTTGTCAGGATGATCCAGTCGTTTGCACCGTCAAGGCGGGCGGCCTCCTCCAAGCTGGGAGGCAGCCCGGCAAAATAGTTTTTCATAATGATCAGATAGTAAGTGCTGATCATGACCGGGAGAATCATGCACCAGATCGTGTTGTCCAAGTTAAGATCGCAGATGACAAGATAGGTCGGAATCAGCCCGCCGGAAAAGAGCATTGTAAACAGGATCATTCCCAAAAAGAATTTGCGCCCGAGCAGACGTTTGCGGCTGAGCACGTAGGCAGCCACTACAGAAAACAGCATGCTGAGCGATGTGCCTACCACCGTGACAAACAATGTCGTAGCCAATGATTTGAAAAAATACTCATCGCGGATGATTGCCTTATAGCCCGTTAAGTCAAAAACATGGGGATACAGATACGGTGAGTATTTTGCACTGGTCACGGTGTTGGAGAAAGAGACGATCAGGACATTATAAAACGGGTACAATGTCATGAGCGCCAAAAGCCCGAAAATCAGATACAGGCATATCTCAAAAGCGGAGAGCCGACGTTTCTTTTTGGCTTTCATTGTTTCACCCACCTTCTTAGAACAAGCCGTCCTCACCGAGTTTTGTGGTGACTTTGTTTGCCGCCCAGATCATAACGACGCCAATGACAGATTTCAGCAAGCCGATGGCGGTGGTATAACCGAAATTGGTGCCGACCATGAACGATTGCCGGTACACATAAGTGTCGATGATATCCGCCACAGGATATACCGGGGAGGAGTACAGATTGAATATCTGGTCGAAAGACGCACCGCTCATAATGCCGCCGATCTGGAGGATCAGCATGATGCATACCGTGCTGCGGATCCCCGGCCAAGTGACGTGCAGCATTTTCTGCAGCCGGTTCGCTCCGTCAATGCTTGCCGCTTCGTACAGCTGCGGGTCGATATTGGTGAGTGCAGCCATATAGATGATGGCGTCCCAGCCAAATTCTTTCCAGATGTTTGAGATCCAGATAAAGGGCCGAAATGCGGTCAGCGACATCAGCGGGGCGACGGGATCGAATCCCAGCTGCCCGAGCACCTGATTGATGATGCCGTTGGATGCAAACATGTTGATCAAAATGCCGGAAAGAACGACCCAGGAGATGAAATGCGGGAAAGTAAAAACCGTTTGGAAAAATTTCTTGACGTGCGGATGGCGGATCTCGTTGAGAAGGATCGCGACGATAATGGGCACCGGGAAATGGAATACGAGTTTGCCCAGGCTGAAGATGAGCGTATTGACGAAGGCCCGCCAGAATTCCGCGTCCTTAAACATGGTTTCAAAGTGCTCAAAGGCCACCCAGGGGCTGTGCCACAAACCCATGTCATAGCGGTATTCCCGAAACGCCAACGTAACGCCGCCCATGGGGAGGTAACAAAAAACGATATACCAAATGAGGACGGGAAGCAGCAAAGCGTAGAGCATCCAATCATTTCGCAGCTGTTTTTGGATTTTACGCCACCTGGAAACGTTCGGCTTTGCGGTTTTATTCATGCTGCGGTCGCCTCCTTTGCCGAGGATCCTTCGTCTATATTATACTGCTTCGGTTTGCGCTTCCGGCATGGAGAAATCACATGAAATATTTGCGGATGAGACGGGAAATACCTTGAGAATTATGGAAAAATAACAGTTTTCTATAGAAATATGGAATTGTTTTAGGAATTAACGCACAATCTTTCTCCATTCCATTCCGGCACCCGAAATGCTATACTAATTGTGAAAACTGAAAGAGAGGGCGATGAAGGTGCGGCGGTTTTTTGAAAAAAAGATCATGAAGCAGTTCCGGCTTGTCCTCTGCTGCCTTCTCGCCATGGGGGTTATCCTGTCGGTTCTATGCTTCGTCGTTATCGAACAGCTGATGACCTCCAACGCTGCGGCATATGCGCAGACAACTGCGCAAAGGTTCAATCTCGAGGTAGAACACCTGTTCAAGCGTGTGGATGCGATGTTCAACGACCTGCTTTTCGACGAAAACATCGAGCAGATGATGTATGCTCCGTTTTCTGAGAGAACACCGGCTTACCTCAACGCGCTGAACGCCCGCTTTTCGTCATACCGCCTGATGAACCAGTCCATTGCGGAGATCGCCCTTGTGACGCCGGAGATGAGTTGGTCCGGTTATTTTGACAACTCGACTTTGCAGCAGTTTCGCGAAGAGATGGCGGATATACGTTCTACAGTTTGTTTCGGCCTGAAAGAGTCGCCGCTTCTTGCCCGGGCGGGCAGCGAGGAACGCAGGCTGATTTTCGGGCACAATGTATACGGTATGTACAACAATGCGCTATACGGTATGCAGCTTGGAACAATCATCCTGTCGCTGAACCTTTCGGAATCATCGATCCAGCTGCCGCCTTCCGACCGCACCGACACCTATTTTCTTTTGATGGATCAAAATGGCGCGGTATTCCCCTTTAATTGCGATGAAGAGAAGTGTCAAAGCATTTTGGAGCAAGGGCTGTCTGAGCAAGGCGGTTCCTGGCCAACGGATACGTTCCAAACAAAAGATTACCTGATTGCTAGCGTCCCTCTCAATAACACCGGGCTCCGCATGGTCAGCGCTATGGATCGGCATGCGCTGAACCGCGAGGCTCTGCCCATGGTTGCAATCCTCAGCGGCGTTACAGCGATCTCATTGATCTGGATCGTATTCCTGATGCGGCTGATGCTGCAAAGCGTGGTGCGCCCGATCAGCCAGCTGTCTGAATATATTCAGCAGATCCGCTCGGCCAAGCCGGGCGCAGAGATAGAGCCCCCGGCGCAGCACGGCTGCGAGGAGATCGTGCGGTTGAGTCGCTCTTTCAATACGCTGCTGAGCGAGCAGGCGCGGCTGACCCGGGAGCTGCAGCAGGCCACCGTCAATTTGTACGAAACCCAGTTGGGCCGCAAGCAGGCGGAGCTGGAATATCTTCGCAGCCAGATCAACCCGCACTTTTTGTATAACACGCTGGAGGCGATCCAGGGGATTGCGGTGGAGCGCGGGGTGCCGCAGATCGCCGATGCAACCGGGGCGCTTGGCAAGCTGTTCCGGCACAGCGTGCAGGGCGGGGAAATGGCGCTGTTCAGCAAGGAACTGGAGGTCACCCAGGCCTATCTTACCATCCAGAAACTCCGTTTTTCAGACAAGCTGAACGTGATTATCAGTGTGCGCGAGAACACAAAGACGATCCCGGTTATGAAGCTGCTCCTGCAGCCAATCGTTGAGAATGCAGTCTATCATGGGCTGGAGCCGAAGGCCGGCCTTGGCACGCTGTTTATTGGGGCGCGTGTAGAAAATGGAGACCTTCTCATCAGTGTGTATGACGACGGCGTCGGAATGACGCCGGAGCGTTTGGAAGAGCTCCAAAAAAGGCTCGAGCATTCGTCGTCCGCCGCCGCCGGGGAGAGCGGACACATCGGCCTTCTGAATGTACAGCACCGTATTCGCCTGCACTATGGCGCCCCGTACGGGTTGACGGTACAAAGCGCTTTGTCGGAAGGGACCCGCGTGGTGATTTGTGTTCCCGCCAGCCCGCATAGAGAGGAGGACGGCCCATGGCGCTGAAGGTGCTTTTGGCGGATGATGAAATCCGCACACTCCGGCATTTAATGGCCGCGGTGCCTTGGGGGCAGCTCGGCCTGGAAGTATGCGGTACGGCATCCAATGGGAAAGAGGCGCTTGATTTTATTGAGCGAAATCCGGTGGACATCCTGATCACGGACATTCGAATGCCTGAAATGGATGGGCTGGAGCTGTGCCAGCGCGTGCGGGAAAAGCACCGCGAGCTGGCCATCATCCTGTTGACAGGTTATGCGGATTTCGAATACGCCCGCCGCGGGATCGAACTGCAGGTGACGGACTACTGCCTCAAGCCCATCGACATAGAGCAATTGACCGTCACTTTGCGGCGCGCTGTGCATCAGGAATTTAGCCGTGTGTCTTCGCGCTCCGACGCGCTCCTGGATGTGATCGAAGAAGGGGACTCGCAGCAGATCAGCCGTGCGTTTTCTGAGCTGGGATTTTCGGGGGATCAGGCCTATCTGGCCGGCTCCTTCGGCGTTCACAATATCGAACGCGCAATAAACAGTGAGTTCACCTGCAAAGTGGGCAAACACAAATACCTGTATTTTGCCAGCAGGCCGTTCAATGCGCCGGAGGCGGCGCGGATCATCGCCTTCGCAAAGGGCCGCAGCGGCATTGGGCTTCCCGTCGAGCCGGCATCTTATGAGGCGCTGGACCGTGCCATCGACGACGTGCTGGTGATGACCTTCCAATATTTTGTAAACGGTGCGCCAACTTTGTGCGGTCATCTGGTGGATGGCCCGCTCACCCAAGAGATTTTTCACCAGCTTGCAGAAAAGGGCGGCGACCCCAACCAGATGAAAAGTTGGCTGCACGAGCTGGCCACGGCAAATTGCTCCATGCTGTTCAATATCAGAACTGCGTTCCGTTTCTTTAACAAGGTCCTTCTCTCGCCGGCATTGCGTGACAGCAATTGCATTTCGCTTGATAGTTTTGAGCAGATGGCGGCGGACTATCTCAAATTGACGGACCTTCTGGAAGATTTAAACGCTTGCATTTGTCCCCAGGATCCGCCGCCTTCTGTGGCAGAAGGCTCCAACAGCTTTTTGGCAGTTATGGATTACCTGAACACCCACTATGCGCAACCCCTTTCGCTCCGGACCATCGCAGAGGAACTGCACCTGAATGCGTCTTACATCAGCCAGCTGATTAAAAACGAGACGGGCCTCACTTATACGCAGTATATAACAGAGCTCCGTATCGGGAAAGCCAAGGAAATGCTGACAAATACGAAGCTCTCGCTGGCGGAGATCAGCGAAGCGGTTGGGTTCAATGACTATTTTTACTTCATCAAGAAATTTAAGCGTGAGGTGGGCGTTACGCCCGGCAAGTTCCTGCAGCATGAAAAGAATATGAATGGCGGCGCTTAAAAGAGAAAGGAGTGTGTGATTGTGACCGTTCAGGAGTTGGCGGCCCGCCTCTCGCTGCCCCGGCGCTCGCGTGAGGCGGCCCTTGCGGTGCCTCTGTCCGGCGCAGAGGAACAGGCGTGGCGGCGCCTCTTCGCGCGGGATCAGCAGGCGTTTGAAGAAGAACTGAGCCGCCGGGAGGCGCCGGAACGGCTGGCGCTGGCGCTCTATCTGCGTTGGGGCGTGCGGACTTATGAGGAGTACCGTGGCCGCGGCATTCCGGACGCTGTCTTTTGGGATACCTTCCACGATTTCGCTCTTTGGAGCAAAGAGTGCGAGCGGGCCACTGGCCGGCCGGGGCTGACCGAATGGGGCTGGAACGCACTGCTGCTGCGCATGGAGGTTGTGCGGCTTGGAAGGCTGGAATATCAACCGCATACCCTTGACCGGGGCATCATTTTAGGGGACGTTTCACTGGCGGCGGGCACACCGGTGCTAGAAGTTCACATCCCTGCCGGCACACGGCTGCGGCGAGACGACTTGCTTTCATCGCTCAACGCTGCCGGGGCTTTTTTTCAGCGGTACTTCCAACGAGATTTTCTCTGGTTTCATTGCCATTCCTGGCTGCTGTCTCCTGAGCTGCGCGAACTGCTTACCGCTGAATCCGGAATCCTTCAGTTTCAGCATCTGTTTACCGTATATGACGAGGATTTCCCGATCCGCCAGGCAGAGGAACGGGTATTTGGAACCGTAGAACAAGACCCTCGGGAATATCCGGAGAACACAAGCCTGCAGCGGGCGCTGAAGAATTACCTTCTGGAAGGGAAGTGCGTCGGAATGGGAAAGGGAATTCGCAGGACGGCCGTTTCGGCTCTCGATTCGCAATGACGCAGAGGATTGCCGGTTCAAGATGCCTAAAGCATCAGAAAGGGCGCGCCGCAGAATGAAGATCTGCGGCGCGCCCTGTTTTTGTGCTTAAATCCACTGCTTTCCGGAACAAGGCCGGGTTCAGCGCTCTCGGAGATATGCAGCCTTGATGCACTGCTGACAGTCTCATTACCTCGGCAGGAATCCCGACAAGTCGTATAAAACATCAAAAGAGCAGCTGGGGCCGTTCTCTTTGAGAATGGTGTACGGAGCCCGATATCCAACATTTCAGCAAGTTCAGCTTGGGAAAGATTTGCCTTACGGCGTGCTTTGCGACGGTATCTCCCAACGCTTTTTGATAAATAGGCATTCTAGCTCACCCCGAGTATATTGTACAATGCCTGTTTTGAAGCAAAAAGCCATATACAATGCACATGGAAAGGCGTCTTAATGCACATATGGGGGCCGAAGAGCGTATGCACGACAAAGAAGGAGACAGAAGAAATGTCACATGGCAAAACAACTAAAAATCAGCTGCGTTTTTTGTGCGAATTTTTTTCTCAAACCTTACACAACCTGGTAGATTTGACGTTTACGATAAGGCTGCAGCAAAGGAGGAAGGGGGAGCCTGCGTTGGAGCCGAGCGAGCGACGCAGAAAGATCATCGAGATCATAAGCATCAGACGCTATGATACGATGAGAAATCTGGCTTGTGAGTTTGGCGTCTCCTGGTAAACGATTTTCCGTGATATGCAGATCCTCGCAGGAGAATATCCTCTCATTATCACACGGGGAAATGGCGGCGGGGTCGCCCTTCCCAAAGGATACTATGTGAGCCGGAGATACCTGACTCTAAAGCAGGAAGATGCGATTCGCCGAAACCTCGATGTGGTAAATCGGGAGGATCGCGCTATCTTCGAAAGTATTCTTGCCGACTTTGCCCGCAAGACACCTTGACAATACGAATATATAACCATACGGGAGCACTGTGCTCTCCACGGGAAAGCGACAGCGGGAAAAGCGCCAAGAGGGCAATGTCTGATGCTCTGTTCGACTATGGGCGGACAAAGCGAAAAGCAGAGCCGGAGCGATCTATTTTGCCCGAAAAGAGGTGTTGGTCACCTTACACGCCATGACCCTGGGGCAGAGCCGGTGCGTCGGTTTTACGTTCGCCCACACGTCAGATGGGCTGGTTGACCTTGGGTTGTAATCAGCAAGACCCTTGGAAGACTGTGAAGGGGCTTCGCGACCAAAAGCCCGCCTGTATGGTTCCCATGCGCCGGGGGATGAAAGAAATGCGGTGCGAACATCTTCAAATCTATATTCAAAATTGCCGTCGCTGACGGCGAATCCGTGCAGCGCAGTGGATAAGCTGCGCTGCATCACTTTGTCGTTAACGGCTGGATCAAAAGGAGCATAGCCATGCTAGTCAACACAACGGAGCGGGCGCATGCAGAGGTGGAAAAGGTTTTTCGGATCATTCTGCCAGAGAGTGGATTGACTGTGAGAGAAGAACAGATCGTTCTTTGCCACATCATGCTGGACAGCTTGCTCCACAATACGATCTCCCTTTGTGATGCAGGCGTTGGCATCGGAAAAACATACGCATACCTTGTTGCCTGTATCCTGGCGCGGAAGTATTCTCTCTGCCTCCATAAACCGATCACGATCTCCACCTCCAGCGTTGCGCTGCAGGATGCAATCATCGGAGAATACCTCCCGTTTTTATCAAACGTGTTGCTGGCCGACGGTATCATCGATGAACCGCTGGTAGCATATCTGCGCAAGGGGAAAGAGCGATTCGTCTGCGATGAACATTTGTCCCAACGCCTGAAATCTGTTGAGGGAACAAAGAAAAATGCGGAGCAGCTTGCGGCACTTCGCTCACTGATGCTACACTACGACTTGGATACCGTGACGGGCCTCAGTGAATTTGACAGACGCCAGGTCTGCGTGCCGAAAGAGTGCCCAAAAACCTGTGCCAGGAAGAATTCCTGTCGCTACCAAGTTTATCTTCGGCAGGCACAATCAGGACCTGCCATGATTCAAATATGCAATCACAATTATCTCTTGGCAGATGCGGAGCATCGACGGCAAGGGTTTCATCCTCTGCTCAAAGGGTACGGAATTCTTGTGGTGGACGAAGCCCATAAACTGTGGGATGCAGCTTGTCAGATGTATGGGGAAGCCCTCTCATCTCAGGATTTTGAAGAGTTCACCAACTTGCTGGAAAAAGAAAAATGCAGCCAGGCAGTGCACACTCTCCGGGAGAAGAGCGCGCATTTCGCAGCTGCATTTCGACAGGTGGAAACGAGGGAAGACGAACGCTGCCGCCTTCCGCTTATTCTTACATCGATCCGGAGCAAGGTTCTCATGGATTGCGAGAACTCTTTTCCCAGATAAAAAGAACACTGCCTGAAAAAGCACCCCGCTGGCTGGTCCACCGACTGGAAAAGATGGAAAGGACAACGCGGCTTTTTCGGGAGCAGGACAGCAGGTACATTCGATATCTGAAATATGACAGGGATGGAACCCCGTTTCTGTGCGCCGTCAATAAGGACATCCCAAAGCAGCTCCGGCGCGCATTATGGGAGCAACGTATTCCGGTGATCCTGACCTCGGGAACACTGAAAGCGGGGAATGATTTTCATCCGGTTATGGAGAAGACGGGGCTGGATTCTTTGCCGAATGTACGAACCTATTCTGCACCATCGCCTTTTGATTATAAAAGGAATTGTCTGCTTTATTTCCCTGAGAGTAGCAAGGGGGAACCCCACGGCAGCAATTCAGAAAGCAAACGAATCGCCAAAGAAATACTCCAGCTTGTCCATGCGACCGGTGGGCACACACTGGTGCTGTTTACATCCTACTCACTTATGGGAGCGGTATACAGCCTTGTGAAGGATCAGATGCCGGTTCCGCTCATGGAAGTGTGGCGCAATTCCCAGGATACGATCCGTCGCTTCAAAAGAGAGCAAAATGCCGTCCTGTTTGCAGCGGGAAGCTGCTGGGAGGGAATCGACTTCCCAGGCGATATAGTTTCGTCCCTTATCGTCCCGCGCCTGCCGTTCCCAGTGCCGGATCCCATCCGGGAAGCACAGCAGGCAAACTATATGACCTTGCAGGATTACATCAACGCGGTTATTGTGCCGGAGATGCAGGTGAAACTTCGTCAGGGATTTGGACGGGCAATCCGGACAGAAACAGATACCTGTGTGGTATCGATCTTGGATCACAGAGCTGCGCCGGGCAGAAAATATCATCAAGAGGTTATGGAGGCGCTGCCTCCGGTACCTGTTACAAGACAAATCGAAGACGTAGAACGATTCATCCGGGCCAGAAAAGGCCCGGATTATTTTTTTGTATATGGGAGGGAACAAATGTGTCTGAAGACAGAGAAATGCGAACGGTTTGGCTTTACAGCCGGAGCGGAAGGCAGAGTCTGAGTGAGTTGTCTGCGCAAATGACAGACCTGCTGGAGGAAGCAGAACGGAGGGGATACATTGTTGTCGGCACTTCTCAGGATCGGCACAGCGGCAATAGTATCCACCGTGCAGGGCTGAAACTTATGATGGGAGAAGTTCGCCGGGGAAATGCACATATTGTTATAGTATGGGATCTTTCTCGCCTCAGTAGGGATAACAGCACGCTCATCCGGATACTGAACTTTTTGCAGGATCATGGCGCTGTACTGGTAACGGCTGGTACGGATCTGCGCTATGAACTCAGCATCCGTGGCCTGGAATCGTCTCTGCACAAGCGGGCGGTCCAAAAGAGGAGGTCGCTGCCATGGTAAAACAGCCGAAAGCGAAGGGGGACAAGGAAAAAGCGGTTGTGCTGGAGCGACGGTATGGGCCGTATTCTGTCAAGATATGTTTCGCAGAACAAAGTTCTGGCACGGCACAAAACCTGTTGGACGTGATTATGCAGGCGTATCGATATCGAATGGAAAGGGCGCAGAATTTGCAATCCGGTTATTGAGCGTCACGTTTGTTTGGATAAACGATGATCGGTTTGCCTTTGCGCGCTGCGAAAGAGAGCGTGGTGGCAGCCCCGCCCCAACTGTGCTGTACATACGCCACCACGATATCGGAGTTTTCAACGAGCCAGCGGTTTCGTCTGGAGATAGCGTAGCGTGGTGGAACATCTTCCAAAGGCGGATACAGAGAATTGTCGTAGAGTTGAAGGTCTATATCAGTGGAAAGATAAGCGAGGACCAGCGTTGATTCAATGTCGGGAAATTCGGCTTTCAGCTCATGAACAATGTGGGCAGCCATGAGGTCAAAAGCCCCATAACCACCCAAGAGAAAGATGTTCGCGCCCTGCCCAATAAGATCGCAAACAACTTCTCGTAACCAGCTTTTTACCTGAACAGGGTGTTCAAGTGTCCGATGTCCGCAGAATGTTACGGTCATACAGCATCACCTCTATATAGTGATTATATTCACTATATAGAGCCGCGGCAAGCCCCCTATAATATTGGCAATGGGGTGATGCGATGCCGATTTCCTTTCGACCAATGCGGCAGCTTATGGAACAAAAGAAGATCTCCTTCTACCGCTTGGCGAATGAAGGGATCGACGCTCAGACTTTACAGCGTATTCGGCACGATAAGCCGGTAACAACGGAAACGCTGGGGAAGTTGTGCGAGATCATGGATTGCCAGCCGGGAGACCTGATTGAGTACCTCCGTACGGACAAGCACGAAGCCAAAGTGCAAGACTGCCAGGGATAATATATAATATGTATAGAAGAAGGCTGCCCGACGTTCAGACGGGCGGCCTTCTTTTTGCGTCACAGGAGTGTAATGTGCTGCAATTTTACCAGTTTGAACAGCGGTGTTTCTCCGTTTTGGTGATAGCTTTCCTTTACTGTATAGGGTAGTGTTGTAGTGAGGGGAGGCTATACCTCCTCGGCAGAACCTTGAAAAATTAATAGGACCGGTCCGAATTGCAGGCATGACCTACAAGGAGGACAGGGCAGTGAAGTATACCAATCAATTCGGAGAATCCGTCCAAATCGCAGCAAGCGATGAGATATGGCTCAATGATGAGTTTTTTGCAAGGGAGATGGCCAAGCTGCCGTCCGATGCGCCGCGCGCGGGACTCGCCTACCGTGTGTCGACCAAAGGGCAGGTGGATCATGACGATATCCCCATGCAGAAAATCGAGTGCCGGAAATTCTGCGCGCAGCATGGTTGGCGCATGGTGCTGGAAAAGGCCGAGAAGGGCGTTTCGGGATCAAAAGTATCCGCAACCAAACGAGACGCCATTCAGGAGTTGAAAGCAGAAGCGGAAAAAGGGAACATTGACATCCTGCTGGTATTCCTCTTCGACCGCCTTGGCCGCATTGAAAGTGAAACACCATATGTAGTGGAATGGTTTGTGAAGCACGGTGTGGAGGTCTGGAGTACCCGCGAGGGGCAGCAGAAAATCGACAGCCATACCGACAAGCTCATCAACTACATTCGCTTCTGGCAGGCGGCGGGGGAGTCGGAAAAAAATCGCGGAACGGGTGGCGCCACGCATTCAGCAGCTCAATTCCAGCGGTCATTACAGCGGAGGCACGGTAGCCTATGGCTATCGGGCGGTGCATAAGGGCCGAGTGAACAAAAAGGGGCAGCCTGTAAAGGACCTCGAGGTTGACCCGGCGGAGGCACCAATCGTGCAGGAGCTGTTTGAACTGGCAGCCTATGAAGGAAAAAGCGCCTACGCAATGGCAGAGATGCTGAATAACCGAGGGCTGCGTACCCATAGTGGAGCGAAATTTACCCCGGTCCATATACTGCGGATCTTGCGCCATGAAGGATATCTCGGGTACATCGTCACCCGCAGCGTCAAATCACAGCACCTGCCGGAACTGGAGATCATAAGCCCGAAGCTGTTCCAAAAGGCCAACGAAATGGTGGATATGAGATGTACCGCAAACGCTGAGGCGCGCAAGGTGGCTCACAAGTCGGATAACAATACCTTGATGGCCGGGCTCGTCTACTGCGCACACTGTGGCGCCAAGATGTCTGGCTTTATGCATCACGACCGATACAAGCTGCGGGATGGCACCGTAAAAGAATCCCTGAAGCCCAAGTACAACTGCTATCAGAGGGCGCAGAAACTTCGGGATTGCGACGGTCAGGCGCTGTACTTGGCAGACCGGGTAGACGGAATCGTACTGGAAGTAGTGAGAGAACTGTTCGCTTCCATCCGCTGTGCGCCGCGGGATAAGCTATTGGAGCAAAAAATTCGGCAGGAATATCAGGATAAGCGCAAGCAAAAGGCGGCACTGGAAAAGCGACTGCAGGACTGCGAACATGCGCTGGAGCGATACGAAGCAGAAGTGCTGCGGTGCCTTGATGGTGAGAGCGGATTCTCGCAGGAAATGCTGGCTCGTCTGATCGCCAAGGCAGAAGCAGAGCTGCGAGTTGCACGACAAGAGTACGCGAAAGTGCTGCAGGAAACGGAAGATGACCGCGAACTCGCGCAAAAGATCAAGGAGTGCTACCGACAGTTCTGCGGCTGGGCTGAGGAATTTGAACTGGCACCTCTTACCCGTAAGCGGATGATCCTGAGCGAACTGCTGGAAAAGGTGGAAGTGGGCAAAGGTTATCAGGTGACCGTCCATGTGAAACTGACCTACAAGCAGTTCCTGGAACTGTGCCAGACAGAAGAAACCAGCGAAAATCCTCTAAGAAACGCCACAGACGGAAATGTGGCTTAATTTCACGCAAAAACAGCTGAATAGCTGCCCTGAGCTAAGTGTGGTCGTAACAGGTGGTAGAGCAGCTGACTCTTAATCAGCGGGCCCAGGGTGCCCGGAGGCGAGCGCCGCTAGTGGCGGATACAGCGAGCCGGAGGGCTGGGCAGCGGCGCAGAGCGGCGGGAGGGCCCCACGGCGCACAAACCGCCGCGACACGCCGCAACCGGGAGAGTCCCTGGAAGTGCACCAGAAAAAAGCGAGCACCAAACGGTGCTCGCTTTTTTGTTGCCCTTCCCCCCTGCGGGGCGGCTTTGCCGTTCGCGCTTTTGCGCTCCGGCTCAGCGCGCAGGGACTCTGCGTCGAAACGAACATGACACGCCCCGGCCGGGAGAATCCCTCGAAAATCAGCAAAGCCCGGCAGGATCATATCCGCAACTATGATGAAACGAATCGCATGGTCGCCATCAGGCTATCCAAGGCATTCACCAATTGTGCCTGCAATAGTTTGGACACTTTGGCACTTGAAGCGGTTGGGAACAAGAGTGTAGACTATAAGTATAACGTATTGAACCAGCTCGCGAAAAAGACCACATCACTGAATGGGGTATTTACCTATATCTGCGATGCACGCGGCAATCGCATCCCGAGACCGGAAAGAAGTTGTGGCAGCCCTTCGTTTATGATGTCACCGATCAGCGGGTAGAGAGTTAAAACCACATATAGAATTGCGGCTCCCGAACGGCATATGGAGCATTTCATTCGTCTGTACGGGCTACGCATTTGATGCGTTCTGACTCGTTATAGCGAGGTGCTTAATGAATTCGAAAAATATGTTTGCGCATAAGGAGATCGACGTTTTTTATACCCGTTGGTTCATTCGTACGCTTATCCCTGTGGTTTTTATCTTTATGCTACTAATGGTATTGCATTGGATTAATGTTACAACAAGTGAACCGATATCTTCGAAAGAGGTAGCAGGGCGGGGCAGTTTCCCGTTTTTTGTGCTTGCGTGTTTGTGGGTTGTCATTATTGAAAATTTCAAATGCATCCGAATAAAATGCGACAGGTTAAGAGTTGAATTGTTGCCACCTCGAAAAAGCCAGGAGAGGTCTCAGCTTTATTGGAAAGATGTTTACCAAATCAAGGAGCATATGATACCCATCATCGGTTCTGTATGCGTTATCCGAAACAAAGATGGTGCTTTTGAGGAGTTCTTCTGGATCGACGGATGGAAAAATGGCGCTGTGCTGAAAGAGCGATTACGCCAGGCTGCCATTGCAAATGGTGGTGAATTCATTCCCTGGCCCACTATGCTTCTGTCGGCGCCTAAAAGGTTTGTACGCTCGGCTTGTAAATTTCTTGCTTGGCTGTGGCGCTGGCTGAAAAATCAAACTATGCCCCGATAACCGAACTAAAAAGTGGCCCGCCGCCTAATATAGACGGCGGGCCACTTGATTCACATGCCCTATGGCAATCATAGCGCGGCCAAATTGCTACGCGAATACCGGAGGCTTTTCAGAGGGCCTTACAATTTCACCCAGAATAGTTTGGGCAGTATGGTCCTTGAAACTGCTGAATGACAGAGTGTAGACTAAAGGTGGAACGGATTGTATTCGCTGACGAAAGATACAAGGAGGCGTTCTATGCATTCCAGAAACATGTCTGCGGATAATGATAAGGTGCAAACTTTCTACCCTAAGTTTTGGTGGCGTTTTTTGATGGTTTTACCAGGGGGGAGTTTGTTCATTGGGTTCGGACTCTTCGCTGAATTTATGATGAAGCCTAACAACATAAGAAAAGGAGGAGGGTATGCTATTGCCGCGATTTGCGCTGGTATTATGGTTTACATGTTGCTTATGCTAATGAATGAAAAACTAGTGATTGATCAGAATGTAGCCCGAGTAATTCCGTTTTTTGAGAAATGTGCGACACTCGCTACCCCCAAATCCTCATGTGAGTGGGAGAAAGTTGCGGTAATCAGACAGACCCGACATGGATTTGGGTGCTATGATTTTTACACATCATCGGGTGAAATCTGTGACACAATTTGGTACGGCGCATGGCGGCACTCGAAACAATTGAAAGCGGTTCTTACGGAGCATGTGCTTACGCATGGGGGACGATTTGAAGTGGAGCTGCCATGCCCGCATGTGCCTTTCACAAAACGCTTGACTGCGGCAATTTCAAAAGCCCTGGATGCAATAAAAGCCCAGTTTATGTCCCGCTGACTTGGTTCAATAGCTTGTCCGCCGTCGTTGAATAAACCGACTCGCTGACTTTTGGAAGCGGGTCGATTTCTTTATATGCTGCGGGCAAGGAAGGCAAAAGGTCAACAAATCCCAGCAGACCGGCTGTGACATGCTCTATGGAAGAGAAATGGCCGTGGATGATGCGGGCAAACTTCTTTATGTGCGGTGCCGGTGCGCAGAAAAAGCCGGGACGCAGCAGTCCATTGTCCGCTTCGCTCCGGCACTTTTCATATTGTTTTCAGCCGCGGGCCGCCACGGCGCGCCGCAGCTGCAGCAGCACCAGCACCAGGCTCACGCCCAGCAGGATGTGGCCGATGCCCGCCACGCCGGAGATGGCCGCGGTGGCGCCGGCGGAGAGGGGAGTGCCCAACACCTGCAGCACGCCCCGCACCAGGAACATCACTGCGGTGAGGTTGAGGCCGGCGTGATAGACCGCCAGCACCCGCCCGGTCTTGGGGCCGGTGAAGGAAAAGTTCTTTTCCAGCAAAAGCAGCAGCAGGAAAAACACCATGCCCAGCAGGAAGTAGTGGGTGTGCACCACCGAGAGGGCGGTCTTGCCGGCAAAGCCGTTGAACTTGGTGAACTCCCGGTAGAATACGCCGCCGGCCATGGCCAGCAGAGAGTAGACAAGGGCCGCGTTCATGTAGCGTTTCATTGCAGTTCCTCCTTTATTTGACTTCTTTTTTCATGGCGAAATATCCGATGAGCACCGTCCAGACATAGGCGCAGGTCTTGGGGATCATCAGCATGCCGATGAGGGGCACCGCATCCGCCCACAGCACCACCGGGATGTAGAACCCGAAGCTGAGCACGATGGTCAGCCACATCCAGCGGAAGGCCCGGTCATTGTGCTCTTTGGCGCTGGAAAAGAACAGCACGATGATCACAAGGCCCAGCAGGGCGAAGGGGATGTTGGGGTAAATGCCCCAGGAGAGGGGCGCGTCGGCGCTCAGCCACTGGTTCTGAGGCATCATGCACAGCAGGACGCGCAGCCCCGCCAGGGCGTAAACGGCGGCGGTGAGGCCGCCCCGGCCCTGCACCTTGTAGCGCTGCCGCCAGACGTAATAGAGCAGCACATAGAACACCGTCATGGTCACCGAGGTGATCCACTTGCCCAGGCCCAGGGCCACAGTGTAGTTCTCCAGGCCGGTGGTGCACAGGGCCAGCGCCCGGGGCACCAGATGGAAAGAGTCGCCCGCGCCCAGCACAACGGCCATCCAGCCGAAGAGGCGGAACTGGGCCTGGCCCTTGCTGCCCCGGATCATCAGGATGCCAATGGTGATAACGGAGATCAGATAGACCGCGTCAAACAGGGTCTCAACGATCGCTTACATATTTGTATCCTCCTTGGTTTCGTGTATATTCTCAACCGCGGCGGCGGCTCAGCGCTGCGCCGTAGTTTCGGCCGAACAGTGCCCCGGCCAGCAGCAGCGACGCCCCCAGCCCGGTGTAGAACACGGCGATGAACCGCTCCGGCGCAAGGCCGCCCGCCCGCAGGGCGATGCCCCCGGTCATCATCATCGCCATGACGGCAAATGCCTTTTTGTCGAAAAACTTCAGAAAGAAGTGACGCTCGTCTTTGTAGGCCCGGATGCGGGCGGTGTGCTTTTTCACCAGCGGGCCGAACACGAACCGCTGGAACACCGCGAACACCAGCGCCGACAGGCAGAAATTCAGCGCCGTGCGAAAAGCGGGGTAGGCCGCAAGGCCGATGCGCAGGATGTTGAACCCCGCCGCGCCCCACACAAGACAGGCGAGCAGCAGCAGGGTGTCCCGTTTTACCTTCATGGAAAGCCTCCCTTGTTGAACGTTGTTCATTTTGAGCGGAGAAAAATCCCCGCCCGTCAGCGGGGATCGCCGTAGAGGGTGCGCCGCACCAGCCCCAGCACGGTGGAGGGGTCGTAGTCCTGCCGCAGCAGGGCGGAGAGCATCAGCGAGAACAGCACGTCCGCGAACTTTTCGGCAGTGAAGGCCTCGTTGAAGGCGTCGGGGCGGATGCCCGGGTCCCGCTTCAGCACCGCCAGCAGCCCCTGGCGGATGTGCTGCCAGGTGCGCTCCATCCGCCGCTTGCCGTCGGACTTGTCCTCCCGCAGAAAGCCCAGGGAGTGGAGGGTGAAAAAGCCGGGGTACTGCTTGCAGCCGTATTCCATCCGGCCGTACATCCAGGCCACGCAGGCCAGGGTGTTCTCGAACACGGCCTCGTCCTCCGGCCGGTGGAAAATCTCGCACCAGACGCTCTCCACCGCCGCGCCCACCAGCGCCGCCTTGGAGTCGAAGTAGTTGTAGATGGAGCCCACCGACACGCCGCAGGCCGCCGCCACCGAGCGGATGTTCACCGCGTCCCATCCCTTCTGGCGGATGAGCTCCCGGCTGGCGCGCAGGATCTCCTCTTTGGACGTTACCACTGTGTTCATGGGCTCACCTCCAATATGAACAATGTTCATTATAGGCAGGAGGCCGCCCTTTGTCAAGGGGGAAAATGAAAACCGCCCGCCCCAAAAAGGGCGGACGGCTGTGTGCGTTCAGGAAGAGGCGCTCGGCGCTTCCGGCTCAGGGCGGCGCAGCAGGCGGCTGGCGGTGGTGAGCACCAGCAGGCCCAGCGCAAGGCCCATGGTCACGTCGGAGAGAAAATGAGCGCCCGCCACGATGCGGGAAAAGTCCACCACGCAGGCCCAGAGGAACCCGGCGGCGAAGAGGGCCGTCTGCCGCTTTTGCAGGCCCGGGCGCAGGGCGGGCAGCAGGGCGAGCAGCATCAGGGTGGAGGCGTTGGCCGTGTGGCCGGAGGGGAAGCTCTTGAACTCCTCGGCGGCCACGCCCGCCCCGGTCAGAGCGTCCCGCAGGGCGTGGGAGGGCTGCCACCAGGGCAGAAAGCTGGCCCGGGGGTCGGCGGCGATGAGGCGCATCCGGGGCCGGCCCCAAAGCACCTTCACGCAGTTGACCACGAGCAGCTCGCCGAAGATGACCAGCAGGAATACCCCCGCAAGGCGCAGCATCCGCCGCCGGTCCGCCCCGCGGCACAGCGCGCGGGTCGCCAGTGCGGCGGCCAGCGTGCAGGCAAGGCCGATGGCGGCCGAGACCGCCGGCCCGACGGGCAGGTAGTTCATGGGCAGCAGGGCGGTCAGGGCCGCGCCGGAGAGGACGCACCAGACCCCGGCGATGACCTGCAGGCAGGCGACCGCCCGGCGTTGGGGGCTGCGCCCCATCACCAGCATCACGCCGGCGGCGGTGAGCCCCAGCCCGGCGGGGTATTCGCCGAAGGCGGCAAAGAACCGGCCGAAAAGATTCTGCGGGTCATAGAGGGCGCAGGAGAGGGGATAGTCCGCCAGCGAACCCGCCAGCAGGAACAGCACCAGCAGCGCCCCGGCCGCCGCGGGCAGCCGCAGGGACAGCAGTGAACGGGAAGTGCCCATCTCAAAGCACCTCCCGCATCATCGCCGCGATCTCGCCCATCAGGTCCTCTGCCTGGGGCATCACGCCGATCTGGTCGGCAAAGCCGTGGCCCAGCCCCCGGTAAACGATGGTGCGCAGCAGCACCCCCGCCTTCGCGGCGTGGCGGGCGTAGGCAAAGTCCTCAAAGGCAAGGAAATCGTGTTCGCCGAAGGCCAGCAGGGTGGGGGGCAGGGCGTGGAAATCGTCCAGCAGGGGCGAGGCGTAGATGTGCTCCGGGTCCAGATGGCCCTGGAGATAGACCTCTTCCAGCAGGTTGCCGCTGTCCTGCCCCGCCAGCGTGCCCATCATCTTGTACATGGCCTCCACCGCCCGGCGGTGCCGGCGGCTGACGTGATAAAGGGCGGGGTCGGTGCCCTGGTAAAACTCGGTGTGCCGGCCGGAGATGTTCACCGCCGGGTAGATGAGCGCCTGCATGCCCACCATGCCGGTGCCCTCCTGCCGGTCCCGCAGGGTGACGGCGGCGGCCAGGTTTCCGCCGGCGGAGTCGCCGCTCACCGCCAGGGGCTTCTTGGCCGCGCCCAGCTCGGCGGCATGCTCAAAGGCCCAGCGGGTGGCGGCCCAGCAGTCGTCCAGCGGCTGGGGATAGTGGGCCTCGGGGCACAGGCGGTAGTCCACGTTGAGCACCACGCAGTCCAGCTGGCTCACCAGCACCTTGCACATCTGCTCCACGATGTCCACGCCGCCGCCGAAAAAACCGCCCCCGTGGTAGTACACCAGCATGGGCAGGTCCTGCCCGGAGCCGCTGCGCCGGTAGACGCGCACCGGCACCGACCAGCCGTCGGCGCTGGCCACCGTGATGTTCCGGGTGTCCACCCCTTCGGTGACCACATAGTCCCCCTTATACTGGGCGAACATCTTGCGGGGCATTTCGACGCGCTGGGCCACCGTGGCGTTCTTTTTCGCCTTGGGCATGAAGGGCAGCAGCAGCGGCAGCATCCGCATGGAGCGGTAAAGGCGGGGGTCGACGCTGCCCTCCGGCACGTCCTCCGGCACCGGCTTGACCAGCACCGGCACGCCCTTGTATTCCGTCTCATACTGCTTGCGCCGGATGGCCTCCAGTACCGAGGCCTCGTATCTGCGTGGCATGGTGAAACCTCCCAATAGTTTTTCTTTATCCAAAGGATAGCACAGCAGGTTGACAATGTATTTCAAAAATGTTAGATATATTGCAAAAAGGAGGCGAGGGGATGGACCGGGAGACCCGCATCTCCATGTGCCGGGGGCTGGCCAAGGCTTACAGCACCGGCGTGCGGCTGTTCGAGGGGGAGCAGCTGCTGTTTTACGAATCGGTGAGCTGCATGGAGCCGGACCCCCTGGGCCCCTTTCTGGCCCAGGTGCTGGAGGCCCCGGCGCGGGCGGGAGTCATCACCACGCCGCTGCATCAGTTCTACGGTTTCCTCACCCTGCGGGAGGGCTGGCGGCTGGTGCTGGGGCCCACCTGCATGCTGCAGGAGAGCGGCAAGGAGGTGGAGCTGCTGCTGGCCATGCTCAAGGTGGAGCCGGCCCGGCGGGAGAGCTACCTGCGGCTGCTGCGCAGCGCCCCGGTCATCAACGGGGACCGCTTTGCCTGGCTGCTGGCCTCGCTGGCCACGGCGCTGAGCGGCGAGACTTTCCCGGTGGAGAACGTGTGGTTTCAGATACGCCCCGCCAGCAGCCGGGCGGAGGTGCTCACCGGCTATGCCCGTCGGCAGATCGAGACCGCCGACGACCCGGAGGCCGCCCGCACGGTGGAGCAGAGCTACGCCTGGGAGCAGATGATCCTCTCCTATGTGGAAAACGGCCGGACCGGCGCCTTGCGGGAGCTGTTCTGCGCGCCGCCCAACATCGTCGCCGGGCGCATCGCCTACGACGAGCTGCGCCAGAGCAAGAACATGGGCATCTGCACCGCCACCGGCGCGGCCCGGGCGGCCATCCGGGGCGGGGTGCCGCCCCGGCAGGCGCTGGGCCTGTCCGACCTGTACATCCAGAAGCTGGAACTGCTGCGGGACGTGGCCGCCGTGGAGCAGCTCATCCGGGAGATGCTGCTGGACTTTGCGGCACAGGTGGAAAAGCTGCGCTGCCCCGGCGGCGGCGACAGCCGCTTTTACCAGCGGTGCGCCCGCTATGTGTCGGAACATCTCTACACTGCCCTGCGGGCCGAGGAGATGGCCGCCGCCCTGGGCTACACCCGCTCCTACCTGTGCACCCGCTTCCATCAGGAGACGGGCATGTCCCTCAAACAGTATATCCAGCGGGAGAAGGCCATGGAGGCCCGGCGGCTGCTGCGATTCACCGACCAGGAGCTGGGCCAGATCGCGGCGCTGCTGGATTTTTCCTCCCAGAGCCATTTTCAGACGGTGTTCAAAAAGGTCACCGGCGAAACGCCCATGGCCTACCGCAGGCGCACCCGCGGCGCGGAACAGGGCATGAGCGGGATTTTTTGAAATCAATCCATAAAATCTGCAATCCTTCCGCGGCGGTATCTGATAGGATAAAAGAAAAAGCGCGGAAAGGAAGGCAGACAGTCATGGCAACGGAATGGCAGAAGAAGGCGGCGGAACTGGTGGCGCAGATGACGCTGGAGGAGAAGGCGTCGCTGTGTTCCGGCAAGATTTTCTGGGAGACCAAGGCGGTGGAGCGGCTGGGGGTGCAGTCCTTTATGGTCACCGACGGCCCCCACGGCCTGCGCAAGCAGGCGGGCGAGGCGGACCATCTGGGGCTGAACGCCTCGGTGGAGGCCACCTGTTTCCCCACGGCGGCGGCAACGGCCTGCAGCTTTGACCCGGCGCTTTTGCGGCAGATGGGCGAGGCTTTGGGCGAAGAGTGCCGCGCCGAGTCGGTGGGGGTGCTGCTGGGCCCGGCGGCCAACATCAAGCGCAGCCCCCTGTGCGGGCGCAACTTCGAGTATTTTTCCGAGGACCCGCTGCTCACCGGCGAGATGGCGGCGGCGCTGATCGAGGGCGTGCAAAGCCGCAACGTGGGCACCAGCATGAAGCACTATCTGGCCAACAACCAGGAAAAGGCCCGTGTCAGCTCCAACTCGGTGGTGGACGAACGGGCCCTGCGGGAAATCTATCTGGCGGGCTTCGAGCGGGCGGTGAAAAAGGCCCAGCCCTGGACGCTCATGTGCTCCTACAACCAGATCAACGGCACCTACGCCTCCGACAACAAGCGCCTGATGACCGACGTGCCCCGGGGCGAGTGGGGCTTTGAGGGCGCCATCATGACCGACTGGGGCGCGATGAACGACCGGGTGCAGGCCATCCGGGCGGGGCTGGACCTGGAGATGCCCGGCACCGGCGGCGCCAACGACGCGCTGATCGTGCAGGCGGTGCGGCAGGGGCGGCTCAGCGAGGCGGAAGTGGATGCCTGCGCCGTGCGCATGACCGCCCTGGCCCTGCGGCTGGCGGCCAACACCGCCACCCCCTGCGACAAGAACGCCCACCACGAACTGGCCCGGCGTGTGGCCCGGGAGAGCGCGGTGCTGCTGCGCCGGGGCACGGCGCTGCCGCTGGAAAAGGGGCGCAGGCTGGCGGTCATCGGTGAATTTGCCCAGCGGCCCCGCTATCAGGGCGCGGGCTCCAGCAAGATAAACCCCACCCGGCTGGTGAGCCTGTGCGATGCGCTGGACGAGCGGGGCGTGCCCTACGCCTACGCCCGGGGCTTTGCAGCCGAGGGCGCGGCGGACCCGGCGCTGGTGGAAGAGGCGCTGCGGGCGGCGGCCCAGGCGGACGTGGTGGTGGCCATGGTGGGCCTGCCGGACAGCTGGGAGAGCGAGGGCTTTGACCGGGCCCACATGGAGCTGCCGGAGAACCAGAACGCCCTGATGGAGGCCCTCATCGCCACCGGCAAGCCGGTGGTGGCGGTGCTGAGCACCGGCGGGGCGGTCACGCTGCCCTGGCGGGAGCGGGTGGACAGCATCCTGCTGATGTATCTGGCGGGGCAGAACGGCGGCAATGCCATTCTGGACCTGCTGCTGGGTGAAGCCGACCCCTGCGGGCGGCTGGCGGAGACCTGGCCCCTGGCCCTCACCGACACCCCCTGCCACGGCTTTTTCGGCGGCAGCGGCAACGTGGAGTACCGGGAGAGCGTCTATGTGGGCTACCGCTATTACGACAAGGCGCGCCGGGAGGTGGCCTATCCCTTCGGCCACGGCCTGAGCTACACCGACTTTGCCTATTCCGGCCTGACGGTGCGGCCCGCGAAGACGGGCAGCGATCTGCCGCTGGAGGCGGAGCTGACGGTGACCAACATCGGCGCGCGGGCCGGCCACGAGGTGGTGCAGGTGTACGTCGCGCCCCCGGCGGAGGGGACCTTCCGCCCGGTGCGGGAGCTGCGGGCCTTCGCCAAGGTGTGGCTGGAGCCGGGCGAGAGCAGGACCGTGCGCCTTGCGCTGGACCAGCGGGCCTTCGCCTTCTACGACGCGGCGGCCGGCGGCTGGCGGATGGACGAAGGCGAATACACCGTGGAGGCGGGCGCTTCCAGCCGGGACATCCGCCTCACCGCGCCGGTGCGGCTGGAGGGCAGCGAGCCCGAAGCGGCCCCGGCAAAGACCCTGCCTTCCTACTGCGACCCCGCCGCCTCCTGGCCCCCCAGCCGGGAGCAGTTCGAGGCGCTGCTGGGCGCGCCGGTGCCGCCGGAGCGGCCCCTGCGCCCCTTCACCTCCAACTCTACGCTGGGCCAGGTGCGGGCCAGCCTTGCGGGCCGCATCTTCTACCGCACCATCCGCAAAAACATGGAAAAACAGTTCAGCGGCACGGGCGACGGCATGGAGGAGTTCGGCCGCATCATCGACGCCATGCTGGAGGACATGCCCCTGCGCCAGCTGGCGATGCTCTCCGGCGGCGCGATGACCCCCGCCGTGCTGGACGGCCTTGTGGAGATGATGAACGGGCATTACCTGCGGGGGCTGAAGAACATGCGGCGCTGAACTGAGAACAGGCGTGATGTTTCACACCTGCTCTGGACAAAACCGAAAAATCGTGCTACCCTTGCCGCAGAGGCCGCAGCGCTTCTGCGGCATTTTTTCGCCTTTTCAGGAAAGGAGCCACAGGCTATGGAACAGCAGCAAAAACGCACGGTGCGGGTGGATGAATATCCGCTGCTGGACGGCGCGCGCCGCCCCTTCGCGGTGATCTGCCCCGGCGGAGGCTACGAAAAAACCTCCGACCCGCTGGAAGGGGAGAACTTTGCCCGACAGCTGAACGGGTTGGGCTGCGCGGCCTTTGTGGTGCACTATTCCGTGGGGCCGGCGGCCCGTTTTCCCGCCCCGCTGGAGGATGTGGCCGCCGCGGTGCGGGACATCCTCGACCGGGCCGAGGAGCTGAACGTGGACCCGGCGGGCTACTCGGTGTGGGGCGCTTCGGCGGGCGGCCATCTGGCGGCGCTTTTTGCCAGCGAGGCCCGGGGCTGGAAACAGTTCGGCCTGCCCCGGCCGGGGGCGCTGGTGCTCTGCTACCCGGTCGTCACCATGGAGGAGCCCCTGACCCACGCGGGCAGCCGCCTGCGGCTGCTGGGGCCGGACCCCGACCCGGCGCTGGTGGAGAGCACCAGTGCGGAAAAACTGGTCACCCCCGCCTGGCCGGCCACCTTCCTGTGGTGGGGGGAGGCGGATGCCGCCGTGGACCCCGCCAACAGCCGGATGCTGCTGGCGGCGATGGAGGCGGCGGGCGTTTTATGTGAGCACACGTCCTACCCGGGCGTGGGTCACGGCGTGGGCCTTGGCGAAGGGCTGCCCTGCGCCGGCTGGCTTCAGCGGGCGGTGGAATTCTGGCGGCGGGCGGTTCTTTAAAAAAATCGGCGGAAAAGGGTTGACAGCTCCCGCAAACCCTGCTATAATAAATCACGCTGCACGGCAGGGCAGCGTGAATATTCCTCCTTAGCTCAGTCGGTAGAGCATGCGGCTGTTAACCGCAGGGTCGTTGGTTCGAGCCCAACAGGGGGAGCCAAACAAGAGCACGTCAAACGACGTGCTCTTTTTTTGTCTGCGCGGGTTTGCGGCCTTTTCCCCGGCGGTGGGCGGGACGGGGCGAGGGGGCCAAAAAAGGGCCGGCGGGGTCCGCTGCAAGTCAAAATGCAGGTCAAATGCGGGGCGGGACGAACTGCGCCCGCCCCGAAAAAGCCTGCCCCGGAAAAGCCCCGGCCCGAAAAAGCCCCGC
>ERZ1673695.959-NODE-959-length-35172-cov-13.814335_pt1 | contig 35172 bp, 34 predicted proteins | sample MGYA00580225_ERZ1673695 | MGnify/ENA primary metagenome ERZ1673695 (study PRJEB41218, sample SAMN15661739) | gut metagenome | host: Homo sapiens | place: Canada: London | collected 2015-08-20/2019-03-30 | study: EMG produced TPA metagenomics assembly of... | reverse complement strand
AAGTGGCGTGCCTGTGGAGATTCGAACTCCAGACCTTCGCCTCCGGATAAGCAGCGAACCGAAACGCCGGTCTTCGCGTTTCGTGTGAGTCGTTTAGTCTTTTCGTTTATAATAGCCACCGAGGGAATTTTAAAAGTGGCGTGCCTGTGGAGATTCGAACTCCAGACCTTCGCCTCCGGAGGGCGGCACTCTATCCAGCTGAGCTACAGGCACGCATGAAGCGCTAGTAAGTATATCACAAGAAACGGGGAGCCGCCATAGATGGATGATATTATTTATATGAAAGAGGCGCTCAAAGAGGCGCGCCGCGCGCTTGAATGCGGTGAGATACCGGTGGGCGCGGTGGTGGTCCGCGGCGGAGAGATCATCGGCCGCGGGCATAATGTGCGCAGCCGCGACAATTCGCCCTTTGGGCACGCGGAGATCGCCGCGATGACGGAGGCGGCGAAGAGGATAAATTCCTGGCGTTTCGACGGCTGCTCAATCTATGTGACGCTGGAGCCCTGCGTCATGTGCTCGGGGGCGCTAGTCCAGTGCCGTATGGGCCGGATCGTCTTCGGCGCTAAGGACCCAAAGGCCGGCGGCTGCCGTTCCCTTTATGAGATTCCCGGCGACCCGCGGATGTATCACCGGTGCGCCGTGACCGGCGGCCTGCTGGCCACGGAATGCGCGGAGATGCTGCAAAAATTTTTCATTGAAAAAAGAAGGGCACGGGCGGCCAAAAAGTAGGCGCTTCCGCGCCGTTACCGGCCCTCAAGATATTTCACGGCGAACTCTTCGCTGGGCAGCGGTCTGTCGATGAGATACCCCTGCACGTCGGGGCACCCAAGGGCGGTCAATATCTCCGCCTGTTCTTTATTTTCGACGCCCTCAGCGATACAGCCGATGCCAAGTTTGCCGCAGATATTCACGGTACTCTCCACGAGCGCCCGGCTGATCTCGTTGTCCGCGACCTCCGCCACGACGGCTTTGTCTATCTTTATCACATCGAAGCGGAAGGCCGACATCATGTAGAGGTTGGAATATTCGCTGCCGAAATCGTCAAGGGCGAGCCTGTATCCGGCGGCGCGAAGAGCCGCGCAGGCCGCGGTGAAGTCGGGGCGTGAAACATTCCCCACGCTCTCCGTGATCTCAATCTCCATGTATCCCCGCAGCGCCTCAAAACCGGCCCCGATCCTCTCCACCTCGTCAAGTAGACCGGGGGCAAGCAGTGTATTTTTTGAAAAGTTGACGGATAATGGGATCAGTTTCAGACCGGCCGCCCGTAGGTCACGGAGCAGACGGTAACTCCGCTCCATAATATAGAGGTCGAGCGTCCCTATCAGCCCCGCGTCTTCCAGCTGAGGGATAAAATCGTCGGGCGTAAGCAGCCCTTTACGAGGATCTTCGTAACGCGCCAGCACCTCGGCGCCGGTTATCTCTTGGCGCGTCAAATTCATCTTCGGCTGCAGATAGAGCTTTACAAAACCGTTTTTAATGCCGCGATTGAGCCAATCGTCAAGACAGGCCCTGTGTTCGGCGCAGAAAGATCTTGTCTCCTCCTCCATCCGCAGCCTGCGCATGAGGCAGACAGACCTGCTATGGCCGCCTGAGTCTTCTATGAGACTTTTATACGATACCTCAGTACGCCACCGCTCGCCGCCTGCGATTGAAAAGCTGCAGATCATGCGGTCACGCTCTCTGCCTTTGAACATCCCCTCGACAAACGCAGCAAGGGCTTCGTCGGTCTCCTCGCATGACCCGCCGCAGTACTGAAAAAAGAGCTTGGTAATATCACCGCCGCCGGGAATTTTAGCGCAGCAATGCTCTTTGGCGTCCCACAAATAGAGGGTCCTGCTGGGAAGATCAGCTATATAAAGAGTCGAAGCGGTCAGGTCCAGCATCCCAGACAGCATTTTATCTGTATTGTATAAACTCGTTCCATTAAACACAGCCGGTTTCCTCTCCGTTTCTGTCATAAAAACATATTCCTTTCCCCGTCCGCGGCAATGAATGTCATTTCCCGCGGCTGCTTGCAGCAGCAACCATATATACGCTTCTCCATTATACAACATATAAGATGTTAATAAGACTCTAATTAATGATTATAGCGTTAACATTAATCTCGCACTCACCATAAAATTGACAGCAGGTGAGGTGAAAAAAATTGGACAGTGAATTTATCAGAAAACGAATCACCGAACTGAGAATAAAAAAAGGCGTCTCAGAATATAAGATGAGCCTTGATCTTGGGCACAGCAGAAGTTACATGCAGAGCATCGTGAGCGGGCGCAGCCTGCCTTCCATGGCGGAATTTTTATACATCTGCAAGTATCTTGACGTCACTCCAAGCGATTTTTTCAATGAGGAGATCGACCACCCCGCTCTTGTGAAGAGCGCCCGGGAGGGAATTTCAGGACTTTCGGAAAAAGATTTATCGCTTTTGCTCACTCTGATCGAAAGACTTCATTTTAAATGACCGAAAAGCGGCCCCTACCCTCTTCTACCCTTTTGACATCGCCCCCGCAATAAGATATAATGTCCTCCGTCGATATGACGATATAGTAACGGCGCACGCGGAGAGGTGTCTGAGCGGTCGAAGGAGCTCGCCTGGAAAGTGAGTGAAGGGGTCAAACTCTTCCATGGGTTCAAATCCCATCCTCTCCGCCATTATTATGTCCAAAGATTGTCGATGTGCCTTTTACGGGCACTCCAGTCCCATGCGGCGCGAGCCCGTGAACCTCGTCAGGTCCGGAAGGAAGCAGCGATAAGCGGAATCTCGCGGGTGCCATGGGGGAGCTGGAGTTCCCGTAAAGGGCACTTTTATTATCGGTTCTATTATCTTTCAGTCTGGACGGTGAGGTTATGAAAGAGGCTCCCGATTGTTTTCTTCCGCTCAAAGTCATGCCCGCCGAGGGCGACAAAATAATACTCTCTCCGGCATATTTCTTTCCCGCGAACATCATGTCGCGGGGACTCTTCGCAGGCGTCAGCCTCGTCACAAAAACGATCGTCGTAGACGCCTCAAACGGCAGGGCCGTAATTTCCGACGCCGATATCCGGCCCTGCGCGGTGCCGGATTTTCCCTGCATTCCCCGCGAGCTGCCCGTTAAACTGAGCGAACACCAGGCCCTCTCCGCCGCCGAAATGATGGCGACGCCGGAGGAGGCGCGGGGCTGGCGGCGCGGCTTCAATTCCGTGAGGGTGTTCTTCCGCAACAGTGAGTTCAATTTTGTCTGGCATACATATATAATCCGCGGCTCCCTGCTTATCGACGCCTTTACGGGCGAGGAAAGCGAAGCCGCGGATGTGATCGATATTTTACTTCGGTAGCCTGATTACGAAGGCCGTACCTCCGAGCTCGGACTCCCCAAGCTCAAGGGTGCCGCCGTGGCGCTCGATTATCCTCCGTGAGATCGAGAGGCCGAGGCCGTAGCCGCCGCTTTTCTTCCTGCCGCGCGCCCTGTGGCTGTCGCCGCGCCGGAAGCGTTCAAAGATCAGCTTCCGCTCGTTTTCTGCGACCCCGGGGCCGTTGTCGTCGACCGTGAGCCGCCACATACCGCCCTCTTCACAGAGCGATACCTTAATGATGCCGGCGGGGCTGTCACTGAACTGGATATATTTCTGCGCGTTTTCCATAATATTCAGCAGCGCCCGGCGCATATCCTCGTAGACTCCCATCACATGTGCGCCGCCCGTAGGAGCCGTTATCTCGATCTTCGTCTCTTTGGACTGCGGCAGCGCCGCGATCTCGTCCTTTACCTCTTCCGCGACTCCCACAAGGTCAACGTCGGCCACATCTTTGCGCATCGGATCGGCGTCAAGGCGCACCAGCAGCAAAAGGTCGTCGACAAGTCCGCTGATCCGCTCCTGCTGCCGCAGCAGGCTGTCTATCGTTTCTACATCCTCGGAGCGTTCGGGACCGTTCATCTGCGGAGAGCTCTTGAGCAGCTCCAGACCGGTGCGGATTATCGCAAGCGGGGTCTGGAACTCATGTCCCGCGTCGATGAAAAAGTCGCGCCGCACCTCTTCGAGCTTCGCCTTTTCCGTGAGATCCTGAAGGGCGATGAGTCTGCCGCGCGGCAGCCTCAGAGTCGTCGCCTCCACCTGCATCGCCATCGCGCCGCTGCGCATGATTGACAGCGTGCGCGTTGTGTCAGGCTCGTCCAGCATGAAGTAGAGCTCGTTGGAGGGCAGTATCAGCTCCACGGAGGAGCCGCGCGCGGGAAGCTCGCTCTGCCCGCAGATCGCCGAGGCCTCTTTGTTTATATAGCGTATCTTTTTTTCGTCGTCAATGAGAATGACGCCAATCGGCAGCGCGCCCACAAGCTGGGCAAGCTCCTCCTTGCGCTCCTGCGCCTCGCGTATCGTCTTTTGCAGCGAATCCTGCATGGAGTTCAGCGTATTGGAGAGCGCCTGTATCTCGTCGTCGTTGGTTATGGGGAAGCGCGCCTTCTCGCCCCTCGCTATCTGCGAGGCTGCCCTGCTCAGAGAATTGAGCGGCGTCAGGATCAGACGCAGTACGAGGTATGTTCCGAGCCAGACCAATATCAGAATGAGTGCGAAGTATTTGATAAATGGTATTGTAACGCTCTTTATGAGTCCCGATAGCTTCGCCACCGGGTAAGAGAGGCGCACCACATAGACCTCACCGGGGCTGCCTGGAGTAATGACCCTCTTCGCCATATATATCTGCCACTCGCGCTGCGTCTTGCTGTAGCGCAGCTCCGCCCCCTCACCGTTCTCAAAGGCCCCCATCACCTCGCCGCGCGTGTAGTGGTTCTCCATCTGCGAGACGTCGGCCTTCGTATCCGTCACCACCTCGCCGTTGAGACCGACGACGGTGACGCGTCCGTCAGGATAGAGGGCGGTCCAGATGCCGGAGATATTCTTTATTCCCGCGACTCCCTTCTCCTCTCCTGAAACGGCCATAAGATCCAGATAACGGGAGAGCATCGTGCGCGTATATTCTATGCTGTCGCTGCGCTCCGCGCGGTAAATTATTATCCAGGCCGCGAGGCCGATGACGGAGACCGCCAGCGTCATGAGGATGGCGATTTTTTTCTTCAGCGTCAGCTTGCTGAAGCTCATTCCTGCCCCTCCTCCCAGACGAGCCGGTACCCGCGGCCGCGCAGCGTCTGCGCGGAGAGCATCGGTCTCCTGCCGTCGTCAAGCTTCTTGCGCAGACGCGAGAGGTGGACGTCCACCGTGCGCGTGTCGCAGTTGGACATTCCCCATATCCGCCGCAGCAGCTCTTCGCGAGAAACGGTGTGGCCCATGCGCCGCGCGAGCACCTCGAGTATCGAATACTCCGTCGGGCTCAGGTCGATCAGCGAACCGCGCAGCCAGGCCTCCTTCTCCACCGTATCCAGCTTGAAGGCGCCGTTTTCGATGATCTTGCGGATATCGGCCTGCTGCTGGGTGCGCCGCAGCAATACGCGGACACGCGCGAGCAGCTCATCCAGCGGGAAGGGCTTGCGCATGTAGTCGTCGGCCCCGAGGTCGAGCCCCTGCACGACATCCTCGGCGGAGCTGCGCGCCGTAAGCATGAGGATAGGGATATGCTTCGTCTCCGTATCAGACTTCACACGCCGGCAAATCTCCCAGCCGTCCATCAGCGGCAGCATGAGGTCAAGTATCACAAGATCCGGCAGCTCTTCATATATCAGGGAGAGAGCGGAGTCGCCGTCAAAGGCGCAGACGGTCTTATAGCCCTGCTGCCTCAGAGCGCGGCAGACAAATTCCGCGAGGCTCTCTTCGTCGTCTACGACCAGTATCTTCTGCGTCATCGTCCTATGCCATCTTCTTACGGCGGTAGCTGCTGGCCTTCACAGGCCGTCCCGTATACATGTAGGCCACGCGTTCGGCGACGTTCGTCGCGTGGTCCCCCGCGCGCTCGAGCGTCTTGGAGACGTTCATCAAATTGAAGGACTGCTCGATACGCTCCGGCTTTTCCATGATCAGCAGCAGCAGTTCGCGCATGATCTGTTTTTCCAGGTCGTCTACCTCGTCGTCCATCGGGAATACCCTGAGCGCCGCCTCGCCGTCATGGGTCTCTATCGCCGTCATCGAGAGCCGCAGCATCTCTTTAATGGTCTCCACCATGCGCGGTATGTCGATAAGCGGTTTGAGCTGCGGCAGTTTGCAGAGCGAGAGCGTCACCTTCGCGATATTCTCGCCGTAGTCGCCGATGCGCTCAAGGTCGACCGCTATGTGCATTATGCTGACGACGACGCGCAGATCCTCGCCAAGCGGCTGGTAGCGCGCCGCGAATTCCATACAGGCCGCGTCAAGCTTCTCTTCAAGATCGTCGATGACGTCGCCATCGGCGATCACCTTCTGCGCCATCTCCGCATCATTGTTTTTAAGCGCCCAGACCGCCCTTTCAATCGATTCGGCGGCCAGCCCGCTCATACGGTATATCATGTTCTTCAGAAGAGAAAGGTCTTCCTCTATTCTTTTTCTTGTGTTTATCACATCCATCACTGCAATCCCCCTGACCCTTTATTTATTAGCCGAAACGTCCCGAAATATAGTCTTCCGTGCGCTTATCGTGCGGCGAGGTGAACATCTTCGCCGTCCTGTCGTATTCGATCAGGTCGCCGAGAAGGAAGAAGGCCGTATAGTCCGAGATTCGCGCCGCCTGCTGCATGTTGTGCGTAACGATAACGACTGTATAGTCCCGCTTGAGCTCACTGATAAGCTCCTCAACACGCGCCGTCGACATCGGGTCGAGGGCGCTCGTCGGCTCGTCCATGAGCAGGATGTCGGGCTGAGTCGCTATGGCGCGCGCGATGCAGAGGCGCTGCTGCTGGCCGCCGGAAAGCCCCGTCCCGGAACTTTTCAGCTTGTCCTTAACCTCATCCCAGAGCGCCGCCCCCTGAAGGCTGTTCTCTACTATCTCGTCGAGGCGTCCCTTGTCCTTCACACCGTTCAGACGCGGGCCGTAGGCGATATTGTCATATATCGACATCGGAAAGGGATTCGGTTTCTGGAAAACCATCCCCACCTTGCGCCGCAGCGCGATGACGTCCGTATCGTCCGCCAGAATATTTTCCCCGTCAAATTCAATTATACCCTCTACGCGCGCCGACGAAATAAAATCATTCATCCGATTGAGGCAGCGTAGATAGCTGCTCTTGCCGCAGCCGGAGGGGCCGATAAAGGCCGTCACCATATTCTCTCCCATGTCGAAGGTGATGTTTTTCAGCACCTGCCTGTCGCCGTAGTAGAGGTCGACGCCGCGCGTGCGTATCTTGACCGACATCTGCTTCGCGTCGGCGGCCGCTTCAAACCTTTCGTTGTTCACCGATGTGTAATCCATCTATCTTCCGTTCCTTTCCGCGAGACGGGCGCGCGCTATCACTCCCACCGCGCTCGTTCCCATTACAAGTCCGATGAGTACCAGTATCGCCCCGTACTCTATCGGGGCCGCCGCCTCGGGGTCCGTCGCCGAGGTGGCGAGAACATATATGTGGTACGGCAGCGCCATAACCTGGCTGAAGACGCTTTTGGCAATCTCCGGCGCGAAGTAGGCGGCACCCGTGAACATTATTGGCGCCGTCTCGCCGGCGACGCGGCCCACCGCAAGGATGGCGCCCGTGATTATCGTCGAAGCCGCCGATGGCAGCACGACCTTGATTATCGTCTGGTACTTCGTCGCGCCGAGCGCGTAGGAGGCGTCGCGGTAATCCTGCGGCACCGCGAGAAAGGCCTGTTCCGCCACCGTGACCACGAGCGGCAGGGAGAGGCAGGCCAGCGTCAGCCCCGCCGAAAGCAGGCAGGAGCCGAACTGCATGAATACGACGAAGAGCGAGAGGCCGAAGAGCCCGAAGATTACCGAGGGAACGCCAGCCAGCGAACGGATCGAAATTCTCATCAGCCTGACAATCCAGGTATCCTTGGCGTATTCCGCGAAGTAGAGCCCCGTCATGATGCCTACGGGAAGCGCCACCCCCATCGAGACGAGCACCAGCTGCATCGTACCCACCAGCGGCGTCAGTATTCCCCCCGCCAGCATACCATCTTTGGGCGGTTCGGAGATAAACTCCCAGGAGAGGGCCTCCGCGCCGTTCCTTATCAGGTAGACGGCTACCACGCCGATAACCGCCACGAGCAGCAGCGCGAAGAGGCATAGGACGAGAGTCATCAGCCTGTCGTATATCTTGCGCATAAAAGTACGGTTCATCTCTTTGTACCTCTTTTTTCAATATAAAGTGAAGCCAGATTTATCATCAGCGTCATCACCAGAAGGATGAGCCCCGCGAAGAAGAGCGCGTAATAGTGGACGCTGCCCACAGGCGTCTCTCCCATCTCGGCGGCAATCGTCGAGGTGAGCGGCCTCACCGGCTCCGTAAACAGCGTGGGAATGATCGCCGCGCCGCCGGCAGCCATCAGCACGACCATCGTCTCGCCGAGGGCGCGCATCACGCCGAGGAGCACCGAGGCGATTATCCCGGGCAGGGCGCTGGGGAATACAACCTTTTGTATCGTCTCCATCCTTGTCGCTCCGAGCGCGTACGAGGCGTCCCGAAGCTCAAGGGGGACCGCGGCGAGCGCCTCGTCAGAGAGCGAGGCGACCACCGGTATTATCAAAAATCCCAAAAGTATAGAAGCGTTGAGCAGGTTTAGCCCGCTTGCGATACCCAGCGTATCCTGCATCCAGGGCGCGATCAGCATCATGCCGATGAAGCCGAGGACTATTGAGGGCAGGAAGCCGAGCATCTCAAGCAGGACCTTGAAGAAGTTTCTCAGTTTGCGGGGAGCTATCTCCGCGGTAAAAACCGCGAGCGCGAGCGCCGCGGGTATCGCGATGATGCTGGAAAGAAGGGTGGCGGCGAGCGTTCCCGCTATAAGCGCCGCCATCCCCAGTGCTGGTGGCTCCTCAGTCGGATACCAGTCTCTTGAAAAGAAAATCTCTTTAAGTGAAACCGTCTTGAGTACCGGCAGCCCATTTGCGATCAGGAAGCCGAGAATGAAAATCAGGACGATGATTCCCGTCACCGCCACGCAGAAGACCGTGCGTGACATTATCCTGTCTCCCATTCCTCCGAAGGCCTGTTTCTTCGCCGGCCGTTCGGCCTTTGTCAATGCGCTCATGGGCTGTCCGTCCTCTCCTGTTGACGATAGGCTATTTCTTAAGCTCGCGGAGTGATACGAAACCGGTGCCGTTTACGATCTTCTGTCCGGCGTCGCTCTGCATGTACATAATGAAGTCGAGCACCTCACCCTTGGGCCAGCCGTTTGTGAACATGTAGAGGTAGCGTGAGAGGGGATATTTGCCGCTGCGCGCGGTCGCCGCCGTCGCGCTCACGCCGTCGACCTGGAGCCCCTTAACCGTCTTGTTGACGTAGCCCATTCCCTCATAGCCGATCGCGTTCTTGTTCTTGCTGACAGAGGAGAGCATCGCGCCGCTGGAAGAGGCGACCTGGGCCTTCGGCGTCACGCGGGTCTTTTCGCCCTTGTCCATGATCATCTCCTGCCAGGTGCCGTAGGTGCCGGAGCTGGTGTCGCGTCCGACGACTACGATAGGAGCGTCGGCGCCGCCGACCTCTTTCCAGTTCGTCACCTTGCCGGAGTATATATCCTTAAGCTGGGCGTGTGAGAGTCCCTTGACGGGATTGTCTTTGTGGACGATGGGGACGATGCAGTCGAGCGCGACCGCGAAGGGTACGGGATAGACATTCTTATCCATGCAGCTCTTGATCTCCGAATCCTTTATGAAGCGCGAGGCGTTCGCGATCTGGGCGCTGCCGTCGGCAAGCGATTTGAAGCCGTTGCCGGTGCCGGTGCCGGAGACAGAGAACTTGACGCCCGCGTTTTCCTTCATAAACTGCTCGACCGCCGCCTGACCGAAGGGCAGGACCGTCGTCGAACCGTCCATGACGATCGGGGCCGCCATCGCCATCGTCGCGGCGGAAAGAACCACAAGTGCTATAAACGCTGTTACTAACTTTCTCATCTGTATTCCTCCTAAGTTGTTGTACCTAGGAGTATAGACTTGCGATGTTAACGATGTGTTGAGCAAATGTAACAGGAACGTAACGTAAAAGAAAGTGGGCTTTTCCGCGCTGTCAGCGGGCCGAACGGCTTATGGCCTCCATAACGCCGCCCGCTATCGAGAGGGATTTGTCCGATATTGTAAAGCAGTAATCCTCCACACCGCGCGGATCGACATCGCCGATCTTCATGTCATAACGGCACTCCACGGAGGGATGAATGAGGCCGCGGATCACGCCGGAAATATTCGCCCGGACCGGATGGCCCGCGATCTCGCCGACCGTCTCGCCCGCCTCCACGAGGTCGCCGATACCTTTGCGGGGAACCAGACGTCCCTCCGCCGGAGCGCGCAGCAGCCTCTCGATACCGTAGCCCATGATCACGCCGGGCCTCTTAGTGTCGGGGATCGCCGCGCCCTTCGTGATGACCCGTCCCAGGCTGTGGCCGCGCATCGTCTCAATAACGTAAAGGACGTCCTCCGGCGCGCTGAAACCGGGGCCAAGGGCGATCGTCACGGGGGCCATTCCGCGCGCCGTTCCCGTGGCGCGCTTCGCCATGATCGCGTCAATGAGAATCCGCGGACGAAGGGCGGCGATAGAATCGCCGCGCGGGTCGACCAGAACGCCGACGACGGACGGATCAAACTCGTCAAGCGATGAGATGAGGCGGCACTCCATATCCTCGACACGGCAGCGCCCCTCATAGACGGCCTCGCAGACGGAGACGGCGCGGCGCACGGCCAGCGGACGCTCCGTCTCAAGCACAAGCACCGGAACGCCGGCCACGCGGAGCCGGTATATAACGCCGGTGGCGAGATCGCCGCCGCCTCTTACTATGACAGGGGAATCCTTAAATATATCCATAACGCTTTATCTTCTAAACTTCACGATCGTCACGCCATAGCCGCCCTCGCCGGGGCCGCCGAGATTATGCTCCGCGATATAGGGAACGCGCTTGCATAGCTCCTGCACCTCGCGGCGCAGAATACCCTCGCCGCGTCCGTGTATCACGGTGACGGTGTCATAACCGGCGCAGTAAGCCTGATCAAGATACTGCTCCACCATCGGAAGCGCCTCGTCTATCGTCATGCCGCGCACCATTATCGACGACGGCACGCCGACTGGACGCGAAACCTTTATCTGCACCTGGGCCTGCGGGGCCCGGTCAGGAGACTTTCTCGTGATCACCTTCAGCTTCGTGAGCGGCACCTCGATCTCCGCGATGCCCGCCTGTATACGGGCCTTCTTGCCCTTCACCTCTATCACCGTGGCGCTCTTGCTGGTACCGATCACCTGCACAGTATCCCCGGCCTTCAGTTCATGGCTCGTAGCCGCGACGGACTCGATGCTCGTCTTCTGCTCCTCACGCTTTATCGCAGACCTCTCTATCTTCTGGAAATGGCTGCGCTTCTTTTCAAGCTCACGGCGCGCCTCGGACTCCGCCTGCGCGTTCTCCATATTCTTTATCAGCGCGCGCGCCGAATCCTCGGCGTTGCGCACGATTGAAAGCGCCTTCTTGTCGGCGTTGGCGATCAGCGCGTCGCGCTTCTCCTCGATCGCCTTTATCTTCGCTTCGTAATCCTTTTCAAGCGCGGCCAGCTTCTTCCGCGAGGCCTCAACGGCGTTTGCCTCGCGTTCCAGCGCGGCACGTTTCTCGTGAAGCTCGCCGATAAGATCCTCCATCGATATCTCGCGCCCGTTGATTGCCCGCTCCGCCCTCTCGATGATCGAGCGGCGCATGCCGAGCTTGCCGGCGATCAGCAGCGCGTTGCTGCGTCCCGGTATGCCGATCAAAATCCTATAGGTCGGCGAAAGCGTCGCGCTGTCAAATTCGACGCTCGCCGTCTCAATATCCTCGGTCGTCAGGGCAAAACGCTTTATCGGATTATGGTGCGTCGTGGCAAGGACAAGAGCCTTTTCCTCACGCAGCCAGTCAAGCAGCGCGATGCCGAGCGCCGCCCCCTCCTCCGGGTCCGTCCCCGCGCCAAGCTCGTCAAGCATGACGACGGAACGCGGCGTCACCCGGTCAAGTATCTCCGTCACATGGGTGACATGCGCGCTGAATGTCGAAAGGCTCTGCTCAATGCTCTGTTCGTCGCCGATATCGGTAAAAAGCTCGCCGATGTCGCCGAGCAGGGAACCCTCCCCCGCCGGTATCGGGAAGCCGAGCCAGCCGAGGTAGATACAGACGCCGGCGGTCTTGAGCGCGACCGTCTTGCCGCCCGTGTTGGGACCGGTGATGACGAGGATGCGAAAATCCCCGCCGCACCTTATCTCTATCGGCACCGACCTCTCACCGAGCAGAGGATGGCGGGCGCGAACGAAAGAAAAGAGCGTGCGCGGATCAAGATCCGGCAGACGCCACTTATATATACGCGTCATCTCGGAGAGCGCGTAGAAGAGATCCACCGTCCCGAGAACGTTTTCCGTGTCAATGATGCCCTTTTTGCGGTTGATCAGCTTTGCCGTGAACTCGCGGAAGATACGTGTCTCTTCGAGCATCTCCTCGCCGTAAAGCTTGCTGTACTCATTGTTGAGCGACAGCAGCGAACGCGGCTCCATATAGACGCTGTTCCCGGAGCCGGAGCGGTCTATGACCGAACCGGGGAACTGCGACAGCGCGTCCTGCCGGACAAGAAAGGCGTAGCGCCCATTACGCAGCGTAAGTACCCGCTCCTGGAGCATCCCCGCGATCGCGGGATCGTTCAGCAGCGCGTGTCCGCGGCGGCGCACAGTATCCTTGAGTCCCCGCATCTGCTGGCGCAGCGCGGAGAGCTTCTCCGAGGCGTAGTCATAAAGATGCCCGTCGTCGTCAATGACGGCGAGCATCCGCGCCTCCTCCGAAAAATCGCGCATATCGCGCAGCAATATGCCGAAATTCGGATACTCCTCGCGCGCGGCGGAGAGGGCATCCCTCATCCGCCCCGAGAGGGTGAGCAGCAGCCGTATCTTCACCAGCTCCTCGCCGGAGAGCAGGCCGTTCTCCTCCGCCATCTCAAGCATAAAGGCGACGGAGACTATATCATTTATCCACGGCAGTTCTCCCTTATAGCCGCGGTATCTTTCCACATCCATATAGAGCGCCTGACGCCGCTTAAGCTCCGCCATATCGAAAGCCGGAGCGATATTCCGCGCCACAAGCGCCCCTATCTCACTGCGGCAGCGCCGTGAGACCAGTTCCATAACCTTTGAAATTTCCAGACTGCTGTAGGCAGCTTTTTCTATAAACATTCCGTTCCTGCTTTTAATCTTCTCAAATTATTAACCAACGTACTTTCCGCTGACTAGATATGCCAGCTCTCGACGCGGATGATACATATAACCGGCGGCGCTTAAGTACGGCCGGGAGTGGGATCGTACCCCTCCGGCCCCCCGCCGCCCGTCCGGTAGGGCCTCAATATCTGCTCCAGCGTGCCGTCCGGCAGCGTCGTGCCCTCCGGCAGCAGGTTAAGGTCGATAAACATCGCGCGGAACTGCGGCCAGCTCCGCCCCGCGTAACGCAGGATATCGCTCTGCGACATCCAGGTCGGAGTGACTACAGGCGCGAGCAGCAGCCCGCCCGTTATCACCACATAGACCACGATCACGCTCTTGATCACGCCGGAGAAGAGCCCCAGAAGTTTGTCTATCCCTCCGAGGCTTGCCGCGCCGATGAGGCTCTTCAATATCATGCGCAGCATCGCCGCGATGAGCGTCACTGAAAGCCAGATCAGCACCGCCGCCGCGGCCTGCGCCATATAGGCGTTGAGACCCATCGTCACGGACAGAAAGCGTCCAATTCCTCCGGAATAATGAAAGGAGAGGTAAAACGAGGCGAGAAAGCCCACAAGCGTTATCACCTCTCCGACAAAACCACGAAAGGAACCCCGGATGATAAAATAGCACCCGAGGATGATAAAAAATATATCCCAATAGTTCCAGCCGCTAAGGCTCACACGGGATCACTGTCCTGTTCGCCGAATTTATCCGATATCTCGCCGACACGACGGCTCAGCTCCTCCACCTGATGAGAGAACGCCATCAGAGCGAGAAAAAGCCGTTCGTCCTGGCTGAGATTCGGAGGAAAGGCCTCCACCAGCTCTCTGGCGCTCTCAACGATACGGAAGAAACGCGCCGCCTCCAGCTTTGTGGTCAGCGTATATCTCTGACGGCCTATCCAGAAGGAATACTTTCCGTCGCCTAAAGATTTGATCTCGTGCGTTTCATCCATCGGTTAAGAGTTCCCGCCGCTTACTGCCGCTCTTCGCCCGCGGCAGGCTGTTCCTGGGCCGTCAGCTTGCCCATGCGTCCGAGGAGCCCCTCGAGGCAGCTGCCAAGCTCTTCCTTTTCGGCCCTGCTCGCCGCCGCCAGCTTCTCGGCATCCTCCTGGAGCTGCATGATCTCAAGATCGCGGTCCTCTATTATGCCCTTAAGCTCGGCGATCTCGCGGCAGAGCGTGTCGTTCTTCGCCTTCATGCCGCTAAGCATCTCCTCAAGGCGGTCGAGCGCCTTGTTGACCCTTTCAAACTGTTCCATCATTTTCTAAGCACCTCCATAATTCTTTCGTGCGTGAGATCATCCCAGAGGGGAGAAAAATCTCCCCTCTAGTCTATCAGACTATTGTGCTCCGCGGACATCGCCGCCGAATTTTTTGCCGATCTTTTTGACTACCTGTTTTGAAACATTCTCTATCTGCTCGGAGGTGAGAGTCCCACCGTCTGAGCCGACCCAGATCCTGAATGAGACGGACTTGCGCCCCTCTCCCACCTGCGCGCCGCGGTACTCGTCGATAAACTTCACATCCCTGACAAGCTCGGCCTTTCTCGCAATGGCCTCGATCTCCGACCAGGCGACATTCTCGTCAAAGACGATCGAAAGGTCGAAGTCTGCGAGCGGGTACTCCGGCAGGTGGGTAAACTCATTCTGACGCGAGGGCAGCGGAACCAGCTTTTCAACATCCAGTTCAAAAACCACCGCAAGGCTGCGCTTGATGCCGGAGGCCTTGGCGCACTTCGGTGAAACGAGCGCGAGCGATCCGATCATCTCCTGCCCCTTCGTGACGTTAACCCAGAGCTTTTCATCAGCCCAGAGCGGCTTCTTCAGCTGTGCAAAGCCAAGCGGCTCCATCTGCGCGGCACGGTGCATATACTCCAGCACGCCCTTGGCCTCGCGGAAGAGCTGCCTCGCGTCGCCGCCTACGAAGGCCCCTCCGAGATGGCGCGCCATCTCAGGAAGAAGCTCTCCGGCCTCCGCTGCCGCCTCGCTGACGCTGTGGAAATTCCGGTTGAAAAATACCTGCGTCATTTCAAAAAGACGGAAATCCGTGAAATAACGGATATTCGTCGACACCGCCTTCAGCAGGCCGGGAACTAACGTGGAACGCAGCTTCGCCTCGTCGGGCGCGGGCGGCGTTGAAAGTTCAAGCATCTCCGCCGTATCCGTTCCGGCGGCGGCGACAAACTCGTCCTCGATCCACGGATAGGTGAAAACCTCCTGCATATTGCAGCGGAAGGCGAGATACTCGCGTATCGCGCGCTCCATATCGGGGACCCGCTGATTGACCGCCCTGTCGAGCAGCACCGTCGGCGGCGAGAACTCAAAATTCTCATAGCCCATAAGGCGCGCGACCTCTTCGAGAATATCGTCTGGCAGCGAAATATCGCCCGTGGAACGCCACGAGGGCGCTTCAACGAGCAGGCTCCCGCCGCAGACCTCGGTCTTGAAGCCGAGCAGAGAGAGAATACCGACGATCTCATCCGAGGAGATATCCTTTCCCAGACGCCTGCGCAGGAAACCGAGATCCACCTCGACCCGGGCCCTTTCAAGCGGCCGTGGATAGACATCCGTATGGGCCGTTATCCGCATCTCGGGGAAATATTTTTTGAAGGCCTCCACCGCGATCGCCACCGCGTCGTCGACGCGCTGCGGGTCAAGGCTCTTCTCATAACGCGCCGAGGCCTCCGTGCGCACGTCAAAGCGCTGCGAAGTACGGCGGATGCCGAGAGCCTCGAAGTTCGCGACCTCTAAGATAAGCTCCGTCGTATCATCCAGGATCGAGTCGAGCTTTCCACCCATGACCCCCGCAAGCCCCACCGGTGACTTCTCGTCGGCGATGACGAGATCCTCCGTCGTGAGGTCGAGCGTCTCGCCGTCAAGCAGCTGCAGCTTCTCGCCCTCATAGGCGCGGCGTACATAGATGCCGCCCGCGATGTGCTTCCGGTCGAAGCCGTGAGTCGGCTGCCCAGTGGCAAGCATCACATAGTTCGTGATATCCACGGGAAGATTGATGGGACGCATCCCGACGCGCCAGATCAGGCTCTTGAGCTCAAAGGGCGAGGGGACGTTTTTGATATTCTCTATCACAAGGCCGGCGTAACGGGCGCAGCGCTCCGTATCCTTTATCTCGACCTTCAGCTCCTCAGTCATGCCGGTGAACTCAGCCGCCTCGATCGGCTTCAGAGGGCACTTGTAAATGGCGGCAAGCTCGCGCGCCATTCCATAGTGGCCCCACAGGTCGGGGCGGTTCGTCATCGATTTGTTGTCTATCTCAAGAATGATGTCGTCAAGGCCCAGAGCTTCAGCGAGCGGCGTGCCCGGTTTCACCTCAAAATCGCTGAGATCCATTATCTCTGAGTGCCGCGTCGTCGGGAAAAGCTCCGCGAGGCCGATCTCGCCGGAGGCGCAGATCATGCCGAAGCTCATCACGCCGCGCAGCTTCGCGGGCTTAATCTCGACAGGGTCGCCCTCGCCGTGCCACTTCACCCACGCTCCTGGCTTCGCTACGGCAACGAGCTGCGCGGGGGCAAGATTCACGCCGCCGCAGACGATCGTCGAGGGCGCGGGGTCGCCCACGTCCACCGTGCAGACGCGCAGCTTATCGGCGTCGGGATGCGGTTCCACAGTCAGAATGCGACCAACTACAAGCCCCGCGAGATTATCGGCGAGACTTACGGCGTCTTCGACCTCCACCGTCGACATCGTCAAATCATATGAGAGCTTGGCCATCGTAAGATCGGCAGGAAGGTCGGCATATTTCTTTATCCAGTTTAACGATAACTTCATAACATCACCCTCCTACTTGAACTGCTTCAGGAAACGCAGGTCGGCGCTGTGGAAGAGGCGCACGTCGTCAACGCCGTAACGCATCATCACAAGACGGTCGAGTCCGATATTGATATAAAAGCCCGACCACACCGCGGGGTCCAGCCCCGCCGCCTTAAGCACGTTCGGGTGCGGCGTGCCGCCCGGCATCACCTCTATCCAGCCGACGTGCTTGCAGACGCGGCAGCCCGCGCCGCCGCAGACCTGACACTTCATGTCTATCTCAAACCCCGGCTCGACGAAGGGGAAAAATCCTACGCGCATACGCACGTCGACCTCGTGGCCGAAAACCTTCTCAAGTATCGTCTTAATCAGGACCATACCGGAGGCGAAAGAAAAATCCTTATCGACGATAAGCGCCTCATACTGGAAAAAGGCGCGCTCGTGGCGGGCGTCGGTCGTCTCATTGCGGTAGACGCGGCCCGGATAGACAAAACGCGCGGGCGCACCGTGCTCGCGGAGGTAGCGGACGCTGGCCCCAGTAAGATGCGGACGCAGACACAGCCTCTTCGCGCCGCGCTCCTCGTCGTGACCCTTGAGCCAGTAAGTATCCATACTCTCGCGGGCCGGATGCTCGGGAGCGAAGTTAAGATTGTCAAAGGCAAACTTCTCGCTCGTTATCTCAGGCTCGGCAAAGACCTCGAAGCCGAGAGAGCGGAAGGCGTCGTTCAGGTCGTAGCACATCTGCGTGACCGGATGCAGCCCTCCCTGAAACGGCTCAATGCCGGGGACCGTGATATCCGCGGCACCCTCAAATGCGGAGAGCGTATCCAGCAGCTCCGCGTTGCGGTTCTCCACCGCTTCGCTGATAATCTGCTTCACCTCGTTGGCCGCCTGTCCCAGCACCTTGCGGAGCTCGGGAGCGGCCTGTCCCACGCTCTTCAATATCTCGGTCAGCTCGCCCTTGCGTCCGATAAGGTTAGCGCGGACCAGCTGTAATTGGTCCGGCAGAGAACTTTGCGCTATCTTTTCCAGCCCCGCCTCTTTTATCTTCTCAAGGCGTTCAAGAAGGCCGCCGTCTCCGCCCTGCGGACCCTTAGTACCATCATGTTCCTGCATAAATCCTGCCTCCTGCAAGCGGCGCTATTGCGGCGCGCCGGGTAAATTAATCTCCTTCATATCGATGAGGCCGGAGACGTCGCTCTTATCAATCAGCTTGTCCATCTCCTCGACATGCCCCAGCACCCACATCCGGTCCCCCTTCTCAAAGGGACGCGTGGGCAGAGGCGTATGCTGCATACCCTCATACTCCATAAGTATAACAATAACTTTGTATTTTTGTGAAAATTTAAGCTGCGCCATATCACGGCCGATCATCTCCGGCAGCGGCTGGATCTTTCCGAGTACGAAATTGCCGCCGTCGATGCGGGTGAAGGCCGAATACCACGGATAGACGAGCAGCTCGCCGATACGCGAGCCCATATCCCACTCCGGCGAGATCACCTTATGCGCGCCGACGCGCTCCAGCACCTTCGCGTGCAGCTTATTCGAGGCGCGCGCTACCACCACCGGCACGCCCATATCGACAAGCAGCGAGGTGCAGAGAATACTGTGCTCCACCGCCTCGCCGATCGTCACCACCGCCACGTCGACCTGGGTAGCCCCGATCTTGCGCAGAGAACTCTCGTCGGTAACATCCAGCTGCGCGGCGACGGCGATCTTATCGGAAAGCTCCATGACCGGGCCGGGCATACTGTCAATCCCGATTACGTTCTGACCGAGATTAGCCAGCTTTTCGCAGAGCGCGGTCCCGAAGCGGCCAAGGCCGACAATCAGAAAACTCTTCTTCTTTTTTCTATCCATGGAGAACACTCCTTTAACCTATCGGAATATGCGTACTAGGATAATGTATCCCCGAATCCCCGTCTGTGGTAACAAGCGTGGAGATGAATGAGTAAAGCCCCACCCTTCCCCAGAACATCAGAAGCGTTATCACAAGCTTCCCCGCCGTGGAGAGCTCCGTGGTAATGCCGACAGTCAGCCCAACAGTGCCGAGCGCCGAAGCTACCTCAAATATTATCGCCGAAAACGGCATATCCTCTATCAGCGTAAGCAGCATTGAACCGGCAAGAATCGTGAAAAGATAGATCGCGATCACCGAAAGTGCGCGGCGCTCCGTGCGCTCCGAAATGCCGCGGTTCAGGAAGGTCGGCTCGCCGCGCATATGCAGCTCGCTCCAGACGGAGACCGCCAGCACGCCGAAGGTCGTCGTCTTTACGCCGCCGCCGGTCGAAGCCGGAGAGGCTCCTATTATCATCAGCACGATCATGATGGCCTGGCCAAGCCCGGAGAGCGCGCCGCTCGGCACCGTCTCAAAGCCGGCGGTCCTCGCCGTAACGCTTGCGAAAAGGGCGTTCCAGACCTTCGCCCACGCGGGGAGGTCCTTAAAGGCGGCGTTCCAGTCCGAGAGCATAAGCAGCACCGTGCCGACGACGAGCAGGCCGCCGGTTATCAGCAGCACCAGCTTCGCGTAGACGGAGAGACAATGCCGCTTGCCGCACTTAACATAATTCGCGCACTCGGCAAACACTGGAAAACCCAGCCCGCCCATGACGATCAGCGACATCACCGTCCCTGGGATGATCAGCGTCGTCTTATAATCGTGCAGCCCGCCGATGCAGGGAGAAAAACCCGCGTTGCAAAAGGCGCTCACAGAATGAAAGACCGCCAGATAGGCGGCCCGCGGGATATCCTCGCCGTTAAGCAGGAAACCGGCGAACATCACGGCGCTGCCCAGCCCCTCGAAGAAAAGCGTGTACTTTATCACCGTGAAGAAGAGCGTGATCGCCCCCTGCACGCCGTCGACGCCGAGCCCTCCGAGAAAGAAGATGCGGCTCCGCAGCCCGATCCTGCGCCCCACGGCGATAGAGATCAGCATCATTCCCGTCATGATCCCGAGGCCGCCGATCTGGATGAGTCCCATCATGATTATCTGCGACAGCAAGCCGAAATCCGTTGCGATATCCACGACGCCAAGCCCCGTGACGCAGACCGCCGACGTCGCCATAAAGAGCGCGTCGACGGGCGAGAGGGGCTTGGCGTAGACAAAATTATTAGAGAGCCATAAGAGAAAGGCTCCCGCCAGTATCACCAGCAGGAACCCTGAAAGTATGACTCTTTCCACCTTGTAAGAGGTATGAAAACGCAACGTCTTCCACACTCGCTACATAAAAAACAGGTCTATTTACAGAGCCGCGCGCGCCTTTTCAACAAGCTGTGCGAAGGCGGGCGCGTCATTGACGGCGAGGTCGGCGAGCATCTTGCGGTTTATCGTGATGTTCGCTCTCTTGAGGCCGTTGATGAGCGCGCTGTAGGCGATGCCGTTCACGCGGGCGGCGGCGTTGATACGGACTATCCACAGCTTGCGGAAGTCACGCTTCTTGAGCTTGCGGCCTGCGAAGGCGCTCGTAAGCGCGTGCAGGTAGGCTTCGCGGGCGCGGCGGTAGACATTCTTCTTGCGGCCCCAAAAACCCTTCGTGATGCTGTATAGTTTTTTCTGCTTATTGCGGCTGGCGCTTGATCCCTTTACTCGCATTATATGTCACTCCTTGAAATTTATCTGATTAACCGTGGCTGCGCTTTACGCGTAGGGGAGCATCTTCTTTACGTGCGCCTCTACCCCTGTCGGGAGAATCCCCTTCTTCCTCAGCGTGCGGAGACGCTTTGAATTCTTTGAAGAAAGAAGATGTCCGCGGCCGCTCTTCTTGAAGCTCACCTTGCCCGAACCGGTTATCTTAAAGCGCTTTTTCGTTGCGGAATGTGTTTTCATCTTAGGCATGTTGCTTGTCCTCCTCTAATATTCTTACCCCAGAGAGGGTAACTTGAATTTTTATATCTGGTCGGCGTCAGGCAGAACGTCCTTCTTGACCCTCTGCGCCTTCACCGGCGCCGCGGCGCTCCCCTCGCTCCGGGGCTTGGGCTCCGCTGCGGCCTCCGGCTTCTTCACCGGAGTCTCGGCGGCGGGCGCTATCATGATCCTCATGTAAGAACCCTCCATGCGCGGCTCCATCTCCACCTTGCCGAACTCGGAGACGGCGGCGACGACCTTTTTCAAAACTTCGCGCCCTCTGTCGAGGAAAGCCATCTCACGTCCGCGGAAGAAAATGGAGACCTTGACGCGGTGTCCCGCCTGAAGGAAGGTCTGGATCGCCTTCACCTTGAACTCATAGTCATGCAGGTCTATCTTCGGACGCATCTTGATCTCTTTGACGACCTGGTTCTTCTGTTTCTTGCGCGCGTCCTTGTCGCGTTTTTGCTGCTGGAAGCGGAACTTCCCGTAATTCATAATACGGCATACGGGCGGCTTCGCCTGGGGCGCGACCTCAACGAGGTCCAGCTCCGCGGCCTCGGCCATTTTGAGAGCTTCCTGAATACTTACCACTCCGCGCTTGGCGTTTTGCTCGTCAATGAGGAGAATTTCCGGCGATCTTATCTCGGAATTTACGCGGGGTTCGTCTTCCCTTGTGTTTGCTATGGTATTGCACCTCCTGAAAAATTTATCTGCTCATACAAAAAGAGCCCGGATACATAAGAATGCACCCAGACCCTTGAAATATCTTCTCGGGGGCGAGCCTGACAACTGAAAGCGTCGGCAGGCGAGAGGGGCATCCTCTGCTTAAAACCCATTGATACTAATCAACTGAGAGATACTACCACAACGTGCCGCGATATGCAAGCGTCGCGGACGAAATATCAGAGTAAACGCGTCAATAAGGGCCAGCGTCAGCTCCAAAAGACGTTCGACTCCGGGGCAAGCCCGGAGTGACGGAATGGACGATGGTAGTTTTGTTTTGTCACTCCGGCCTCCGGGCCGGAGCCTGGCAGCGTTGGAGTTGTCTTATTATTACGAATCAAAAGCCCGGAGGGACGGGAGGGTGGCTCTCTCGTCGTCTCCGGGCTTGACTTGGGCTTAGTCTTTCTGACCTGCCTTATCCATTTGGTTTTGACTTGTTGCCTTTGTTTTACTTATTTTGCTTTGTCTTATTTTTCCTGCCCGGTTTTATTCCCTTCCCGTCTTACCTTTTCTTTCTCCATGCCAGCGGCAGGAGGGCGAGGAGCGCAAGCGCTCCGAGGCCCGCGCTGCATCCGCCGGAACCGCCGTTGTGTTCGATGGAGTTCCAGAGGACCTTATACTGGCTCCTGGGGTCGCGCTGTTCAGAGGCGAAGAGGTAGGGCGAGAAGGCACGTACCGCCACGCCGTTGTCGTAGTCGCAGTTCTTCGGGTCGTAGACAAAGCTGAAGGTGCGCTCCTCCCCCGCCCTGATGAGGGGGAATTCTGTCGCGCCGAGCAGCGAGCGGTTGACGCCCCTTTTGCCCGCAAGCAGCCCTACGCGCAGCAGCGGCAGGTAGTTTATCTCTTTTTCTTCACCGCCGATGTTGAGCCTGCCGCCCGTATATTTCACCCTGACGTCGATCTTCATCTTCTTGGAGCGTGATTTTTCGTCGATCGTCAGCGGCTCTTGGGAGACGGTGCCGTCCTTCGCCATTTCGTAGGCCGTGACGCCGGTTATCGCGATGTCGGGATAGTTCTCGACGGAGACGGAGGCCGCGCGCGCGACGTTTGCCGCCTGGGCGCTCACCGTGCCGAAGAAGTCCTGCGGGTCATAGCTCCCGACCAGCACATAGCCGTGGTCGTTGTCGGCGCTGAGCTGCTCGCCGTCGTAGGAGATCACCGCGTGCAGCCAGCCGAGGCCGGTGTTTGTGGGGGCCGTCCAGCCGTTAAGAACGGCGTAGTCCCAGTTGTCCCCGCTATCCGAGTTCCCTGTGCGTCCGCTTATACCTTGATCGCCTTCGCCGGATTGCCGTCCTTGCCCTTTATCTCTTCACAGCCGCCGTCCGTGGCCGGGTTCGCGGCGGGATAGTTTGCCCCTCCATCTGTCCAGGGCTGGTAATAGAATTTGACCTTGACCTCTCTTGTGTTAACGAAGCTGTAGTTTATCACGCGCAGCCTCAGGTTGTATTTCTGGCCGCATTCGAGCAGTTTTGTCGCGGTACCGTGATTGTCTCCCGTCGGGGCCTGCGAAGCGTCCTCCTGCTTTTCGAAGCTCAGGCCGCGCATCTGGCGGCTCGTGTTCGGGTTGTCGTTTTCGGCGAGGTAGTAGACCATGCTCTCTAGATTTTGCCCCGCGGATTTATTCTTTATATCGTTGTTCCAGCGGAAGGGCAAAAGCAGCCCCGGGTCGGCGTAGGTCATGTAGGGGCTGCCCGGCCCTCATATCCTGCTTTGGAACGATTCAAGTTCCGGCACGGCGTAGCCGACACAGAAGGCTCCGTCGTCCTGCGTGAAGTAGGCGGCGTCCGACTTGAACTGCATGTCGGCGGCGCTCCAGTTATCGGTGTACATAGTGTAGCTGCGCGCGCCGGGCCAGGCCATCGTCATGCCGTACATTTCCGAGGCGTTGGTGGTCGTCGTTGAGTCCGTACCCCACGTATAGTCTCCCTCGATATCAACCTTTACGGTTATTTCTCTGCTTCTTGGGATTAGTTTTCCAATAGTTGGATGATAATAGGCATGGGCTCCACCAGTTTGGATGACATGTTTCATATCGGAATGTTTTGACGAGGTGGAAGCATCCAGATGGAATTCGCTCGCGTCAAGGTTGCCGATGACGTTGCCTGAGCCGGTAACGAAGACCTCGCCGTTGACGTCGGACAGGGGATCGTTCTCATTTATAGATATTTTTTTGTCCCTCCCCTGCGGGTATCCCGTTATATCTGTGAGCCGCTTGGGGTAGGTGAAGAGGTTGTAGTTGTCGTGCAGCGGCTCGTACCACGAGATACTCCTTCCCGGCGTCGGCGTGAAGATCGAGGCCGTCTCCGTGGGGACGATAAACTGGAAATAGTTCTGCGCCTTATATTCAACGCCGGCGTCGTCGGAGACCGTTATAAACCTCTTATCCGCCGGCAGGATTATCGGATAGCGGCAGACGCTGTAATCGTTGGCTCGGTAATAGAGCTGGTCATCCCGGTCCGCCCTGTAGGAGAAGGTATAATTCATGGACGTCGCATATTCGTCCGTATTTTCCTTCACCCGGTCGGCGCCGTACTGCCCGCCAGCGTCGACCATCGGGTCTTCATTGGCAATGTTCTCCGAACGGTGGAATATTTCATCAACTACGCTGCCCTTGTGCGAAATCTCAAGTCCTAAAGAGGCGCCGGTTTTTAGGCCGTGCGTGCCTGTTTCGGACGAGGAGCTCCCCCACTCGCCGTTGAGCTGCATGCCGGTGTAGTAGCCGTCGGTGTCGAATACAGCGAAGGAGTCGAGCGTCACCTTGCCGTCCTCCTCGGCATAACCCGACAGCGCGCTGCCGGCGGCGCGCACGCGGTCCCAGTGTTTCGGCGGCGCCTGCGTCACCATATAGAGCTCGATGTTGTCCTCCACTGTGATGACAGTCGGCTCTCCCACGACGAAGCTTTCCTCATAAAAATCTACGGCCTGCACTATCGGCCCCATGTTGCCCCGCATCATCACGCCCGTATACCAGCCCTTGCCCTCCAGTTGCAGATTGCTGCTTGGAGACCAGGAGAAGACCCCCACGTCGACATTGCCTTCGCCGCCCATGTGTCCCACCGCAATCTGGGCGCGCCTAGTTTGGGGGTCAAATATGAAGAAACCAGTACATAGTGAATAATGGATATAGCTAGGGTCAAGTGTCCAGTTCATTTCACGGAAATCGTGCAGGTTATATTTATACACGGTCCCGGCATTGGTAATAACCTCACCCTTTTGGATGTTCCAGTCATGTATATACATATTGAGCTGGTCTTCGCCATCTATTTTTAAACCGTAAGTCCACACTAGCTCACCGAGTCCGTCGCCGTCAAGATCGGCAATTATGGCATTCAGCGGATAACTAGACTCAAGACCCTGACCAGCGTAAAGCCCTGTATATGATGATGTTTCTCCTTTTACTTTTACAAAAGTTCCCCCTTGCCATTGATACACGTCCATTAAGATCTGTGCAATGGCTACATTTATGCCATAGGGCCTAAACAAAACTAATTCATCACGGCCATCCCCGTTTATGTCACCAGCCGCCAGCCCACCGGAATAATCGAATGTGCTAAATTCGTAAAAACCGCCAAACTGAGCATTATCCGTTGTCTCCGTATAGATTTGAGATAAATTAAGACCAGATTCTCCAGCCTCAATTTTATAGACTTCAAGCCAACCTACCACTGCTGCGCTTGAAAATAACATCCTTGTTCCGGTAGAATAAACCGCAACTTCCATTATGCCGTCCCCATCAAAATCACCAGTTGTCATTCTATAGCTAGTTGAACGCTTATAACCATCAGCATTAGGGCCGTCAATGTAATAGTATTTAGGTACTGCGGCGCTAGAGTTTTTACTCTTCTCATAAAGGGACTTACCGTCGATGATCAGCAGCCTTGCGCATAATTCTGAACCTGATGTAACGTAAAAGGTAACCGCATAGTCGGTGTATCCATCTCCGTTCCAGTCGAAGGCCGCGATATCATGCGCCGTGTCCTTGTCCAACGCGATTTCCAAACCATCGGAGGATGAATAGGCCGGGACCATGTCGGGTATTTTTATTGGCTCGGACATCTCGTCGCCCTCGCGTACGGAGAGGTATAGTTCGTTCGTGCCGCCGTCGTGGCGCACGAGGTATGAATTAACGAGAATGTTTTTTCTCACCATGACCGCGGTGCGCCGCAGAGGTCGGGCGAGAGCGTTACCTCGCTTGAGATGTATCCCTCAGTGGACGCCGAGGCGAAGACATAGTTATACGAGTCGTTTGCCCTCATCGAAGAGGCATAGAGCGTCTGTGATTGGTTTGGTTCGCGCATGTCTGTGGTCATAACGTCGTTGTCTTTATCTGTAAAGACAAAGTTATTGATATTCCAGTTATTATCCCGGTAGGTTATGGCCAGCCTCTGCTTGGGGACCAGGCGCGCGTTCTTTAACATGTCCAGCGGGTCTTTTGCCACCGAATCCGGCACACCGGTCGGGTCGGCGTCGGCCTTGAGCAGCACGCCCCCGCCGTAGAGCGCCGCTGCCGCGGCCACGATAAAGAGGGCCGCCAAAAGGCCTCTGCCGAGAAATTTTTTGCGCAGTTCGTCAAAACGCATCACGCCACTTCCTCCCATAAGTTTCCGTAAGGTTTTTATTCTTTTTACTCTGTGCGATCGTTTCCTGATTATATCAGAAAATAGGTAAAATTACGCATTTATTGCAAAATTAGGAGAAACGGCAGTGCCAACTGCACGCAGTTTTTTCAATGGGCGGCGCGGCGGCGCGTGGCACGGTGAAAACAAAATCAACCCTGCTGGGCTCCGCTCGGAGGCCGGAGCGATAAAACAAAGACAAAAGGCAGCCTAACGTCGATAGCTGAAAGGAGAATAGCGATTTAGCTTTTGACTTTGCCCTCAAAGGCGCCCTCTCAGAGGGAGCTGGCTCGGCGATGTTTTTCGCCGAGACTGAGGGAGAGTTGACCTTATGTTCTTCCACGGCTTTTGCCGCGGACTCTGTTTGGCGCGGAAACCGCGCCAAACAGAGCAACACTCCTTCCGTCAGCCGCCAAAAACAGGCGGCCGCCACCTCCCTCAGAGAGGGCGGCTACAAGGGCAAAGTCAAAAGCTAAACCGCGATTTACAGTTTTCCTCATCGAAGATAAATCGCTATTTATCTCTTTTCCTATCCGAAGGAAATCGGCGTTTAGAAGTGCGAGTTGCTAAATAAAATGGGGTCCCCGATACCGGAACCGTATCTTCATACGGTGAGGATTCGGGGCCCCCGTTTTATGACGCAAATCGTGCTTATAAACGCCGATTTTATTTTTGTATTTCTTTCAGCGCCACATTATTGAGTTTTTCGTAGTAGAGCCCGAGCGAGCCGTGGTCCTTGGTCTCGTGCCCCTCGTTCGCGAGGGCGATCATCATCTCTATGACCTGCCCCGAGAGAGGGACGGAGCAGCTGACGGCGCGGCTGGTCTCGAGGACGTTCCAAAGGTCTTTGATGTGGAGGTTGATACGGAAGCCGGGGTCGTAGCGGCCTTCGAACATTCTCGGCGCTTTATCCTCAAGGCACTGGCTGCCGGCAAGCCCTTTGCGGATGGCCTCGAATACTCTGCGCGGTTCGACGCCCGCCTTTTTGGCGAAGGCCATGCCCTCGGCGACGGCGGAGATGTTGATGCCGACGATCATCTGGTTTACAAGTTTGGTGATCTGCCCCGCGCCGCTCTCCCCCACGAGGGTGACGGTGGCGCCCATCTTTTCAAGTATGGGACAGGCCTTCTCAAAGGCGGCGGCGCTGCCGCCGACCATGATCGCGAGGGTCCCCTGCTCCGCCTTTTCCTGGCCGCCGCTGACGGGGGCGTCGAGCATCTCCGCGCCCTTCTCTCTGAGGAGCGCGTCAAGTTCGCGGCTGGCGATCGGAGAGATGGAGCTCATGTCCACCACTATCTGTCCGGCGCGGATGCCCTTTAAGAGACCGTTTTCACCGGCGGTCACTTCGCGCACCTGCGGCGAGTTGGGAAGCATCGTCACGATAAATGTTCCGGCCTTTTCCGCGGTTTCGGCGGGCGTCGCCGCGCTCTCCGCGCCGCAGGCGCGCAGTTCCTCCACCGCCTGCTGGTTCACGTCGCAGACCACGACGGCATATCCCGCTTTGATAAGGTTTTTCGCCATCGGCCTGCCCATTATTCCCAAACCGATAAATCCTATTTTGTCCATCTGTATGACCTCCGTCAGTTGTTCTCTGTTTTTTGCCGTTAGTATCCCTTTTTCCTGTCGACGACGTTTTCCAGCCTCTCGCCGGCCTCAAGGCGGCGCAGGTTTTCAAAGACGATGTCGAAGGTGCGGTGGATGTAGTTATCCTCGTCGTCGCAGCCCATATGGGGCGACATGGTGAGGTTCGGGGCCGACCAGAGCGGCGATTCCACGGGAAGCGGCTCCTGCTCAAAGACGTCAAGCACCGCACCCGATAGGTGCCCCGATTTGAGGCTCGCGATGAGAGCCTCGCTGTCGACGATCCTTCCGCGGCTAATGTTTATAAAGCCCGCCCCCTCTTTCATCGCGGCGAATTCTTTTTCCCCGATGAAGCGGTATGTATCTTTGGTGGAGGGCAGGGTGACGACGACGTAGTCCGCGGAGCCGAGAGCCTCGTTCAGCCGCGAGGGCGGCAGTATCTCGTCGAAGTTTTCCCTCGGCGAGGGATCGATGTCCACCCCGACCGTGTCAAGTCCCAGCCGTTTGGCCGCCAGGGCGACGGCGCTTCCCTGTTTGCCCGCGCCGAGGATGGCCGCCTTAGAGCCGCGGATGACGGAGACGAAGTGCGCGTCCCATTTGCGTTTCTGCTGCGCGCAGGCGAGCCGCGGCATGTGGTTCGCGAGCATGAGCAGCGCCATCATCGCGTATTCGCAGGTTTTGGGCGCGTGCGCCCCGCGGTTGTTGGTGAGGACGCATCCCTCCGGCAGCCAGTCGAGCGGCAGGAGGTGTTCTATGCCCGCGCCGATTATGTGTATCCATTTGAGGTTCGGCGCGAGGGCCGCGACCTCCGCGAGAGGGAACATGTAACCGACAAGGATGTCGGCGTTCACAATGTCGCGGCGGAATTTTTCGTAGTCTTCCGAGTTCCAGCTCGGGTCGTTTTCAAAGCTCGTGCTGGTGCGGGTTATGGAAATCTCCACTTTGCCGCGGAATTCGGGGAATCTTTCCAGCGCCGCCTCAATGCGTTCCGGGGTCATACGGAAAACTTTGAGGCTGTCCTCCGCGGTGAGTACCATGATCTTCAATTTGTTCTGCATTAGACTGACCTCCTAGTATTCTCTGCCGGTGTCCACAAGGTTTTCCAGCGGTCCGCCCTCAAGGTAGCTGCGGACGTTGCGCATGAGGATGTCAAGGCAGCGCGGCATGTAGTTGAGGGGATCGTCCGATGAGACATGAGGCGTCATGATGAGGTTGGGCGCGGTCCAGAGCGGCGATTCGTCCTCCAGCGGCTCGTGGTCGAATACGTCGAGTATCGCGCCCGCGATCTCTCCCGCGCGCAGAGCGCGGTCAAGCGCGTCGGCGTCAAGCAGCTGTCCGCGCGCGACGTTGAGCAGGGAGGCGCTCTTCGGCATCAGTTTGAGCTCCCTCTCGCCGATTATCCGGTAGGTAGCCTTCGTAAGCGGCGCAGCGATGGCGAGGATGTCCACGTCCTTCAGCGCCTCGTCAAGTCTGTCGGGAGTCAGCACCTCGTCGCACTCAGGATGGCTTGTGCGCTGCGGGTCGATGCCCGTCACCCTCATGCCAAGGCGCTTGCCCTGCCTGGCGACCTCGCCGCCCTGACAGCCTACGCCGATGACGACGAGTTTCCGTCCCTTTATGACGCTCGTAAAGGTCCGCTCCCATCTGCCGTTTCTCTGCGCCGTGAAGAGCCTGGGGATGGCGGAGTTGAGCATGCCGAGGTAGGTGGCGAAGCTCTCCCCCGATTTCGGCTGATGCACGCCGCGGCTGTTCGTCAGCTGCAGCCCCTCCGGGACCCAGGTGAAGGGGGTTATCTGTTCCACCCCCGAGCTGTTGAAGTGTATCCATTTGAGTTCCGGCGCGTAGCCGCGAATATTCTCCGTGGGAAAGGTGTAGCCCATGAGCACGTCGGCCTCTTTCATGTGCTCGTAATAGGATTTGAGGTCGTCCTCCGTCCAGCGGTCGTAGTCGTACTCGCTGCTGCCCATCGTTATTTCAAATTTGTCGGCGATGTCCGCGTTTCTCGCAACCGCCTCTTTCACCTGCTCCTCGGTCGCCTGGTAGACCTGGGCCTGGTGGCGGTTGTTCATGATGTGTATCCGCAGTTTTTTCATCTCTTTTATACCCTCTTAGAATTCCCGCGAGATGTCGACGATGTTTTTCATGGGACGTCCCGCCAGCTCGTTGCGCAGGTTCTCGATGGTGAGGTCGAGGGTCAGCGGGATGTAGTTGACAAGGTCGTCGGAAGATACGTGCGGCGTTATTATCAGGTTCGGGGTCGTCCAGAGCGGCGAATCGTCAGGAAGCGGTTCAGTGTGGAATACGTCGAGCACTGCGCCGGAGAGTTCACCCTTCCTCAGCTTTTCATCAAGCGCCGCCTCGTCGAGCAGCGGCCCGCGTGAGACGTTGATGAGCCCCGCGCGCTTCGGCAGCCAGCCGAGGCGCTCCCTGTTGATGATCCCCTTTGTCTCTTTGGTGAGCGGCGCGGTGATGGCAAGGAAGTCTGCGTCTTTGAAGGCATCCTGCATCTCATCCATCCCCACGACTCTGTCGCAGTACGGATGTTCCTTACAGTAGGGGTCTACACCGGTTACATATAGCCCCATTTCCTTGGCGCGCCTTGCCATCTCGCCACCCTGGTTTCCTACGCCGAAGACAACAAGTTTTTTGCCCTTGATGACTGTGGTGAAGACTCTGTCCCATTTGTGATTGCGCTGAGCGGTCATGAGGCGCGGCATGGCCGAGTTCAGCATACCGAGGAATGTTGCGAATGATTCTCCTGATTTGGGAAGGTGTACGCCTCTGTTGTTTATAAGTTTCATCCCTTCGGGGACCCAGGTGAAGGGAGAGACATGTTCCACTCCGGAGCTGATGAAGTGTATCCATCTGAGCTGCGGGGCGTAGGAAGCGATGTTTTCTGTCGGGAAGCTGTACCCGACGAGGATGTCCGCAGTCTTCATGTATTCGTAGTATTCGCGGAAATCCTCTTCCGACCATTTTTCAAGTTCGTCGTAGCCGCTGCTGCCGATCGTTATGCAAAGCCTGTCGGCAAGGTCGGCGTTCCTCGCGAGCAGGTCGTCTACCTGCCTCTGGTTGGCGATGAACACTTCGACGGAATGTCTGCTGTTTTCAATGTGAATGTGGATTTTGTTGTCTTTCAAGATCGTTACCTCCTATTTGTCGTCCGCTAAGCCCGTGCCGTTAGGCGGCCTTCGCCGTCGCCATTTTGTATATTTTTCTGATGAGCGGGAATACCCAGATGAGGATGGCGACCGCCGCCAGAGAGCCCGCGATGGGGCGGTTGAAGAAGTCCATGAAGTTGCCGTTGGACTTGACCATCGAGATGATGAAATTTTTCTCCAGCAGGTTGCCGAGCACTATCGCAAGCAGCATCGGCGAGATGGGGAAATCGTTCTCTTCCATAATGTAGCCGAGGAGTCCGAAGATGAGCATTATCGCGACGCCGAAGAGGCTGTTGTTGATGGAGAAGGCGCCGACTATGCAGAAGACCAGGATCACCGGCAGCAGCATGAAAGGAGGTATGCGCAGGATGTGACGGAAGGTCTTGATCGAGAAGTATCCGAGGATCAGCATGAATACGTTGGCGATCGCAAAGCAGATGAATATGCTGTATATGACCTCTGGATGATGCAGGAAGGCCGTCGGCCCCGGCTTAAGGTCTTTGATGTAGAGGATGCCGATGACCATCGCGGTGGTGACGTCACCCGGGATGCCGAAGACAAAGGCCGGTATCCAGGCCGAGGCGAGGGCCGAGTTGTTCGCGGAGGTGCTTTCGATGATGCCCTCCATATGGCCGGTGCCGAATTTTTCCGGGGTCTTGGAGAATTTTTTGCTGATCGCGTAGGCCAGCCAGGCCGCGATGTCCGCCCCCGCCCCGGGAAGGGCGCCGACGACGACGCCGATCGTGTTGCCGCGCAGGAAGTTGGGGATGTGTTCGCGCCATACTTTGAATATGCCCGTGTATATATTGCCTATCCTGCCGTTATAGGCCGCGGCGGGAGGCGTGGTGGAGCTGACGCGGCGCATGATCTCCGAGACAGCGAAGAGTCCGATGAGAACGGGGATCACATGGATGCCCGCGAGCAGTTCCGTGCTGCCGAAGGTGAAGCGCGGCTGTCCCGTTATCGAGTCATAGCCGATGGTGGTGATGAAGAGTCCGAGGAAGAGCGAGGCGATGCCCTTTACTTTGTCCTGCGATGTCATGAAGGTGGCGCATGTCAGTCCCAGGCAGGCGAGCCAGAAGTATTCGTAGGTGCTGAAGTTGAGCGCGACCTCCGCGAGGAGCGGGGCGGCGCAGACGAGCACGACGAGGCCGAAGAGTCCGCCTATCGCGGAGAAGAAGCAGTTTGCACCGAGGACCATTTCGGCCTTGCCCTGCTGCGTGAGTTTATATGAGTCGTCGGTGTAGGCTCCCGAGGCGGGCGTGCCCGGTATTCTCAGCAGAGTCCCTGGGATGTCTCCCGCAAAGACCGCCATCGCGTCGCAGGCGATGATTGCGGCCAGCGCGGGAACGGGGTCGAGGAAGATGGCTATCGGCATGATGAGCGAGACCGCCATGACCGCCGTCAGTCCGGGAATGGCCCCGATGATGATGCCGTAGAAGGATGAGGCAAGCATAACCAGCAGAACTTCCGGCTTAAAGACGATATTCACAGCCTGAATAAGAGTGTCCAGCATAACGTTAATTCTCCTTCTCTTATACTATCGCTATAGTCCCAGGAATCCTGCGGGAAGCGGAACCAGCATTATTTTTGAAAAGAATACGTAGATCAGTATGGAGCTTACGACAGCCACGATAAGGGAAGATTTCAGCTTCCTGCGCAGCCACCAGATGGTAAATGTGAGCATTATGACGACGGTCGGCATAAAGCCGAGGGTGTTGGAGACAAGCATGTAGAAGATGAGGTTTGCCGGTATGAGGCAGATGTTCGCCACCAGCCGCGGGGATTTCGTCCACTCGCCAAGCACCAGCAGCCGGTCCCTCTTTTTGATTCCTCTCACAAGGAGGACGATACCGCATCCGAGGGTGAATATGGCCGCCGTGGCGGGAAAGAAACCCGAGCCGTAGTTTTGTCCAGGCAGGGTGGGAAGAGATCGCGCGTAAACCAAGACAAACAAAGAGAAACATATCAACACCGCTCCAAATATTTTATCACTGATTTTCATCGAAATCCCTTCCCTTTCCCGTACCTGTTACCAGTTCTTTTTTGTTTTAGTTTTTAATGATTCGTCTGTGACGCCGTTTTTAATATCCGCAGCTGCGCGCTTACTTCGCGATACCGACGGACTTCATGACTTTGCCGTAGTTTTCGTCCATCTGCTTGAGGAATTCTTTGAATTCGTCGGGGCCGAGGAACTGGAGGTTTTTGCCGGCCTTTTTCATCGTATCCTGGAATTCTTTCGTCTCCCAGACCTTTTTGATGGCGTCTCCGAGGTTCTTCTTCATTTCGTCGGATATTCCCGCGGGCGCCGCGATGCCGCTCCATGAATCAAGCAGCCAGTCGGAACCAGTAGCCTCTTTCAGGGTAGGAACGTTCGGCCAGTCTATGTGGCGCGTCTTGGAGACCACCGCCAGCGGACGCACCTTCTTCGCGGTGACAAGGGGATCAGCCTCGTTGGGGGTGCAGACTACGAAATCAAGTCCGCCCGCCGCAAGGTCCTGGAGCGAGGGAGCCGCGCCGTCGTTGGGGACCCACACGACGTCGCTTGCTTTGAGCCCTTCAGCCTGGAGCATGCCAGCAGCGCAGAGATGCCACATGCCGCCCTGGGATGAGCCGGAGGCTTTGAGCTTGCCGGGGTTCTTTTTGATCGCCGCGACAAGATCCTTCATATCCTTATAGGGGGATTTTTCATTGACGATGACGCTGCCGCCCATGGAGACGATGAGGGCGATCGGGGTCAGGTCTTTGTAGGTCAGGTCTGTGAGACCGGCCCAGTGCATCATGTTGAGCTCGCATTCGATGTCGCCGATCGTGTATCCGTCGGGAGTGCCCTTAGCGATGGCGGTATGCCCGACGACACCCTGTCCGCCGGTGCGGTTGATGCAGTTGACGCGCACGCCGAGGATATCGCTCATGATCTTGGCTACGAGGCGCGCGTTGAAGTCGGTGCCGCCGCCGGTGGCAAAGGGAATGAGCATCGTGAAGGGCTTTTCCTTCGGCCAGGCCTCTGCGGCGGACGCGGTGCCCGCGCCGCTGAGAGAGAGTGCGCACACCATAAGCGCGACAACCAGAATACTTACTTTCTTGAACATCTTATTTCCTCCTTTTATTTTTTTGGGAAGACAGCTTCCCATAACGCACAAAAAGTATCTTTATTATTTAATGTGTCTGGCGAGATGCTGTTCCGAAAAGAATCCCGCCTTCTGCGTGTCCCTCTCTTTTATCGCGGAGAGTATCTTGTGGTGGGCCTCAATGGTGGAGCCGAGCAGTCCGAGATCCTCCTTGTACCGCCGCCACATATGGACGTCCGCCTTCGCGAGAAGCCCTTCGGTTATCGAGATTATATCTTCGTTATTGGTGGCCTCCGCGATGCCAAGATGGAAGGCGGCGTCAAGGTCGAGGAAATGCTGCACGTCGTTGGTCTCAAGCGCCCTCTGGGAATCGGCGATCAGCCCTTCGAGCTTTTTTATCTGCTCCGGCTCCGCGCGGCGCGCGGCCATCACCGCTACCGAGGGTTCGAGCGCCATCCTCGCCTCCAGCGCCTCAAAGGAGCCGTTGACATTCTCGGTATCTTCAAGAAATTTTTCCAAGATACCGCGCGGCGCTGATTTTCCGGACGGGGCGCTGTAGCTTACAAAGGTGCCTTCGCCGGGGATACGCTGGATGACATTCATGATCTCCAACGCCGAGAGCGCCTCGCGCACAGAGCTTCTGCTGATGTCCGTCTGCTTGACGATCTCAAATTCATTGGGGAGTTTGTCACCGGGCTTCAGCGTGCCGTCTTCGATGAGTTCGATAATTCTCTTGACGATGATCGCAGGCTTTTTTGTTGAATCTTGCTTGCTGAAGAAATCTCCCATGTGAACCTCCTCCATTTCTCGTATTATGTCTTTTGTTATATGTATGACATAACTTATTATGTACACCTTTGCATATTTTGTCAACTGGTTATGCAACAATATTTAAGTAAAATATACGATGTTAAATCACCATCTTATCTCACAAAAAGTTAACACGCAGACACCGGCGCCGCCTGCCCGCCCGCTTTAACCGTTAGTGAACGTCCGCCGTTCAAAGGATTTGCCGCCCCCTCTCTTTAATAGGGAAAATCCCGCCGCGAATTAAAATGCGGCGGGATTTTTCCAGGCTTTTATTTATCTTCTCACTGTGTGGGATGGGAAGTTTTACAGCCTTACAGTGCAAATAGAGGGGCAAGAACGGTGGCGACCACGGACATCAGCTTG
>ERZ1673695.958-NODE-958-length-35181-cov-8.314838_pt1 | contig 35181 bp, 25 predicted proteins | sample MGYA00580225_ERZ1673695 | MGnify/ENA primary metagenome ERZ1673695 (study PRJEB41218, sample SAMN15661739) | gut metagenome | host: Homo sapiens | place: Canada: London | collected 2015-08-20/2019-03-30 | study: EMG produced TPA metagenomics assembly of... | reverse complement strand
TTAGGCGTTCCATAGTCTATAAGTTATTCAATTTTTTCTTGTTTCAATACTGATGTGCTGTACCATATCTTTGCATATCTAGGAAAACTTGCGTATCAAGGCTCATTCGTTAGTAGTAAATAAGTAGTAAATTGATGTGTTTGTTTCCTTGAAAATGCTGATAGATACTGTGTTTTAGCGGATAATCAGATTTTTATTGTGTTTTTAAAAATAAAATCTTACAGACTGGAGCTACTGGGGGCAGGTTCCCCTTTTATTTATTACATATTTTAGTGCGGTTCTGATTTTTTACAATTGTGTGAAGGGCAAGGGATTTGGCCTCTGGTATTGTGGTGTATGGGGAACGATGACATTTTTGCTGGTACTGGAAACCAGCTATGTACTTTGCAGTCCACTGCTGGGAGATTTGGGAAACTGGCTTTTGAAAATTTTATTTTCGGTGGCAGTAAATGTGGCCATAGGACTGACACTGGCTCGCTGGATGCCGGAAAAGGGGCAATATCAGATTGGCCCGAGACAGATGGTTTCTGCATGGGTGTTTTGTATTATGTCAGAAAATTTGTTTATTTACGCAAAGGTCGATCCGGGGGCTGCTTTATTCAACATTGTGTTGCAGTTTTATTGTATCACCTTATTGTATCTGCAAAGTGCATTGTTTAAAAAGAGCAGTATGAGAAAAGAGCTGGAAACCATTCAGCTTCTCTGGCATCAACAAAAAGGGCAGTATCAGCTGTCCAAAGAGACGATAGAGCTGATCAATCACAAATGTCATGATCTGAAGCATCAGGTACAGGCGATACGTGCTGTCAAAGATGAAAAAGAGAGGGAAACATATCTCGAAAAAATTGAAAAATCCGTGCAGATCTACAGTGCTATTGTGAGAACAGGAAATGAAATTCTGGATACCATTTTGACAGAAAAAAGTCTGATCTGTGAAAATAGCGGGATTCATATCAACTGTGTGGCAGATGGATCTCTGCTGGCTTTTATGAATCCGGTAGATTTGTATACATTGTTTGGAAATGCTCTGGATAACGCAATTGAAGCGGTGAGAAAGCTGGAAAGCAAAGAAAAAAGAGTGATTGATATCATGCTGTACGAAAGACAAAGCTTTCTGATGCTGCAGATAGTCAATCCGATGTGCGGAGAAGTGAAGTTTGAGGATGGACTTCCGCTTACGACAAAGGCGAAGAACGGATATCACGGATATGGAATGAAGAGCATGCTCCATACCATTCAAAAATATGAGGGACATTTGACAACAGAGGTAAAAAATGGATGTTTTTATTTCAACGTTATGCTTCCTCTTGAAAGAGATTCCAACAAAAAGTAGAAGAGACACAAAGGGTCTGGTCAGTGAGCCAGGCTCTTTTTTGTAAAAAATTTACCCACTTACACCACAAGAAATACCACCTGAACAAAAACGGTTGTACTTGCAAATTATTGCAGATATAATCATTTCGAAATAAATTGAGAAGTGTAAGAAATAACAAAAACATGGAGTAATTACTATGCGAACCAGTAAAATGAGAAGAGAAATTGAACTGAAGAAAGGCTGGGTGTTCACAGGGCGTGACGGAAAAGCGGTCAAGGTGGATTTACCGCATACCTGGAATGCAGTGGACGGACAGGATGGAGGAAATGACTATTATCGAGGAACCTGTCACTACAGCACTACATTTGCAGCCCCGGATCTTGACAGCAAGACCCAGAGAGTATATCTGGAGTTTCAGGGAGTAAATTCCTCTGCCGAGGTGGTGTTAAACGGTCAGAAGGTGATGAGTCATGACGGCGGATATTCCACATTCCGTGCAGATGTGACAGAGTTTTTAACAAAAGAAAACAAGTTAGAAGTAGCAGTGGATAACAGTGTGAACGACAGAGTATATCCTCAAAAAGCAGATTTCACATTTTATGGTGGAATTTACAGAGATGTTCTTCTCCGTATTGTATCAAATGAACATTTTGAGATGGACTACTACGGCGGAGACGGTGTAATGGTAACGCCGACAGTAGAAGGCAAAGATGGAAAGGTTCATGTAGAGAGTTTCCATAAGGCAGAAAATGCCAAAGTAGCAGTGACTTTAATTGATGCACAGGGAAATCCTGTAGCAAAAGGTGAAGGAAAAGATGTGACGGTTACGATACCGGATGTACATCTTTGGGATGGAGTAGAAGATCCATATTTATATACAGCAGTAGTAGAGTTGATGAAAGACGGAGAAGTCAAAGACGACGTTCGCATTCCATTTGGTGTCCGTACATTCAGCGTGGATCCGAAAAAAGGATTTTTCCTGAACGGACGCTCCTATCCTCTGCATGGAGTATCCAGACACCAGGATCGGAAGGGAATCGGAAATGCATTAACAAAAGAACACCACAGAGAAGATATGGAATTTATCCGTGAGATCGGGGCGAATACAGTTCGTCTCGCGCATTATCAGCATGATCAGTATTTCTATGATCTGTGTGATCAGTACGGAATGATTGTCTGGGCGGAGATTCCATACATCTCAGAACATATGCCAAACGGACGGGAAAATACCATTAGCCAGATGAAAGAGCTGATTGTACAGAATTACAATCATCCAAGTATCGTTACATGGGGAATATCCAATGAGATCACGATTTCCACAAAGGATAATAAGGATATGCTGGATAATCACCGTGAACTCAATGATCTGTGTCACAAAATGGATTCCACACGTCCTACAACACTGGCCTGCTATGCAGTGTGCGGTCCTTTCAACAAGGTAGCACATCTGTCTGACTTAGTAAGCTGGAACTTGTATTTGGGATGGTATGTTCCAGGGTTGTTTTTAAATGACTGGTGGATCAGCTTTTTCCACCGCGTGTACCCTAACAGGTGTTTGGGATATTCTGAGTATGGCTGTGAAGGAATGCCGAATTTACATTCCTCACGTCCAAGAAGAGGAGACCATACAGAAGAATATCAGAGTCTCTACCATGAATTTATGCTGAAATGTTTTGAGCGTCATCCGTATATGTGGAGTACCCACGTATGGAACATGTTCGATTTTGCGGCAGATGCGAGAGATCAGGGTGGAGAGCCGGGAATGAATCATAAGGGACTTATGACATTCGACCGGAAAGTAAAAAAAGACAGCTTCTACATTTACAAAGCGTACTGGAGCAAAGAGCCTTTCGTACATCTTTGCGGAAGCCGCTACGTAGACAGAACGGAAGCAGTCACTACAGTTAAGGTTTATTCGAACCAGACAAAAGTTGCATTATATGCAAACGGCAAGCTGCTGGAAGAAAAGACAGGCAATAAAGTCTTTGAATTCCGGGTTCCGTTAAACGGAGAAGTTCGTCTGGAAGCTGTGTCCGGTCAGGCAAAAGATACGAGCACAATTCGCCGTGTCAGCCAGCCAAATCCGGATTACAAGCTCAAAAAGAGCAAAGGAAAGAGCCAGAACTGGGTATAAGAAAAAAGCAACTGCAAATCTTGCAGAAGAAATTGAAATAAGAAACGAGTAAATCGGATGGTCCTCTGCTTTTTACAAAGCAGAGGTGCTGTTTTAGGCAAAGAGACAGACCGCCGCATCCGGGCGGGAGAATGGAGAATAATATGAAACAGGAATCTACTCAGGCAACATCTGTCAATGCTCTGAACAGGGCAAAGATGTATCAGCTTGTTCTTTTCCCTATGAATAATGGGGCGACAAATGTCTATTATATTTTGACAATGAACTTTATTGCATATTATGCAAACGGAGTTCTTGGCTTATTGCTGGCGTTTGCAACTACAATGGTAACATTGATGCGTGCAGGAGATGCGTTCATTGACCCGATCATCGGAGCAATCATGGACAGAACTTCTACCAAATGGGGAAAATTCAGACCGTTTATGGTAATCGGAAACCTGATTATGATTGTATCCTCAATTTTACTGTATTTTGGAACCCGTATCATTTCTGAGGATATGATGTGGCTGCGTTATTTATGCTTTATTTTATTCTACGCACTGAATATGGTTGGATATACATTCCAGACATCGGTTACACGTTCAGGACAGACATGTCTGACAAATGACCCGAAACAGAGACCTCTGTTTACAATCTTTAATACGATTGCCAGCCTGATCGGTATGGGGCTTGTACAGTTTCTTGCGCCGATCGTAACCGGAGGAAATTACAGAACAGAAGAATTCTTTAATATCATGATTTCTCTGGCGATGATCGTATCAGCGATCATGACTGCACTGGCTGTTATCGGTATTGCAGAAAAAGATCGTCCGGAATTCTTTGGACTTGGTGGAGAAGGCGGAAAAGAAAAAGTTAAAATAAAAGAATATGTAGCTATTTTAAAAGCAAACAAAGAACTGCAGAGACTGATGATCGCGGGTGCAGGATGTAAGCTTGCATTCTCGATCGCAACGAATATGACGGTTCTGGCGATGCTTTACGGAGCGATGATGGGAGATTACAAAGGTCTGTATCTTCCGATGATGATCGTCGGATATGTGTTTTCCGTTCCGTTCTTCCTGTTGACAGTACGTACTTCACAGAAGAAAGGACAGAAGGCATCTTTAATGCTCTATATCAGCGTTGCACTTGTTATGTACATCGGTGTTTTAGCATTGCTTCTGTTGTGGAAACCGGAAGTTGCAGCGATGAATCTGAGTCTGACAAACCTGAATCTCTATACGATTCTGTTTATCCTTTTCTTCGGAATCGGATACGGAGCATACTATGCAACAGCAGATATGCCGATTCCAATGGTTGCAGACTGTTCAGATTACGAAACATTCCGTTCCGGACGCTATATTCCGGGAATTATCGGAACCTTATTCTCACTTGTGGATAAGCTGGTAAGCTCTCTGGGATCTACAGTAGTAGGAATTGCGGTGACAATCATCGGACTGTCAACACTTCCGGATGGAACAACCCCTTATTCAGAGGGAATGCATACGATTGTAATCATTTTATTCTGTGTTGTTCCAATGCTTGCATGGATCGCAACACTGATCGCAATGCGCGGATATAAACTGACCGGTGCAAGAATGAAAGAAATTCAGGCAATCAATGCAGTGCGTAAGGATGCGATTAGCAAAGGAATGAGCGTAGAAAACGCAATGCAGAAATGGCAGACGATCGATCAGGTGCCGGATGAATTTAAAGCACACTAAAAGTGAAAAAGTAAACATATAGAAGGGATATCCTTTCATCAGATATGCTCCCTTTCGGGAAGGCAGTTAAAATAACAAGACTGTTCTCCCGGGAGGGAGCATATTTGTGTTACAGAACTATTTGTACCTGAAACCGACTTCGTGTTATAATATGACAGACACAAATCAATGAAAAACGGAGAAAATTATGCAGTTACGATACGAGATCCCGGACACATTCTGGAGTTTGTTCCGTTCGGTAAACCGGGAGATTTATATGGAGTCGCTGCTGGTGATCAATGAGGAATATCAGTACAGTAATTATTTTCTGACGAAAGAAATCTGTGTGCAGGTATTGAGTGATATGAATGCACAGAAACAGGTTTTGCTTCAGCGGGAGGAGAACGAGACGGATTTTGACATGCTGGAGACGACAGCATCCCGCATTTTACGGTGGCTTTTAAAGACCGGATGGCTGAAGAAGATCGAAGATTACAGTACGATGACCACAAATATTGTGATACCGGATTATGCGGCGGTTTTTATTGAGGCATTTGAGCGACTCACGTCCGAAGAGCTGGAAGAAACAGAATTATATATTCAGAATGTATATGCTACGCTGTTTTCCTTTCAGAATAATTCCAGAGTAAATCTGAATATGCTCAGGACGGCCCTGATCAATACAAGAAAGCTGAACAAAGCGCTGCAGGATATGCTTCATAATATGGACAAGTTTTTCGAGAGGCTTTTGGATCAGGAGTCTTACGGGGAACTTTTGCGGGAGCATCTGGACGGGTATGTGGAAGAAATTGTCAAGAAAAAGTATCATATTTTAAAAACATCAGACAATTTTTATATCTACAAGATGGACATTAAAAAATGTCTCCGGGATATGCGGGAAAATGAAGAATGGATCGAAAGCATCCGGCAGAAAGCAAAAGCAGCAGGAGATACGAAAGAGGATGTGTTAGATCTGTTGGATCTGATCGAACGGGGATTTGATGACATTGAACACAGGATCTCCAATATGGACAGAGAGCATTCCAAATATGTGCGGGCAACCGTGAGCCGGATGAATTATCTGTTAAGCGGAGAGACTGATACCAAAGGGCTGGTGGTGCAGCTTCTGAATAAAATATCTGCGCAGGAAGAACCGGAGAGGCTGCTTACAGAAGCGAGAAAACGGATGAACCTGTCTCTGTTTGAGATGATTTCCGAAAAATCATTGTATAAGAGAAGAAAACAGAGGACAGACTTTATCAGTCAGATGGGACAGGATGAAGAATATGAAGATCTGAACCGGGAGGATGTGCTGAAGTTAAACCGGATTCAGATGCGCTACAGCAGACAGGAGATTGAGGATTTTATCGAAGAGCATATGGAAAACGAAGTGATGGACGCCGGAACACTTCATATTACAGAAGAGACAGCATTTGAAAAACTGATCCTGGCATATGACTACAGTACCAGAAAGAACAGTAAATATCGGGTATTGAATGAGGAGGAGACAGTCATCCAAAGTGGACAGTATCAATATCCGGCATTAAAATTTGTGCGAAGGAGACCGCAATGATCGAATATTACGAACAGCTTTCGGAAGAAGAGCAGGACGATATCAAACATGTGATCCAGACATTATATCGTCAGACCTTTCTTCTGGAACGAAAATTTGAAAAACGGACCGGGCGGATGGTTCCGGTCAGGGAGTACCGTGTATGCAGCAAGCACAGGGAATTTCTGGAGAAATATTTTGCAGTTGCCGGAATCACACTGCAGGAAAATCTGCATATGGGCGTCATGTACATCCAGGGAGAGACACTATGGGGAGAAAAGCTCTCCAGACTTGCCACAATCTATATTCTGGTGTTAAAGCTGATCTATGATGAGCAGATGGCAGCAGTGTCATCCAGCAGCCATATCGTGACCACTCTTGGAGCAGTGAACGGAAAAGCGGGAGAATTCCATGTGTTAAGCGGCCTGCCGTCCCCGACAGAGATGCGGAGGACTGTTGCATTTTTGAAAAAATATCAGATTGTGGAACCTGTGGATGTGATGGAGGAGCTGGATGAGAACAGCAGACTTGTTATTTATCCGTGCATCAATACAGTGCTGCTTGGAGATGATATCAGAGAACTATTAGAGACGTTCAGCGAGGAGGAAGACAGTGGAGACAAAACAGGCGTTCAAAGCGCTCTCGAAAATCTGCCTGAATAACTGGCATTACATAGACAGAAAAGTACTTACTCTTAATCAGGGAATCAATTTCTTTACCGGACATTCCGGAAGTGGAAAGTCTACAGTGATCGACGCCATGCAGATCGTACTGTACGCGAACACAGACGGAAGAGGATTTTTTAATAAGGCGGCAGCAGACGACTCTGACCGTTCTCTGATCGAATATTTAAGGGGAATGGTGAACATCGGGGAAAATAACGAATCCCAGTATTTGAGGAACCAGAATTTCTCCAGTACGATCGTTCTGGAGCTGGAGCAGACAGATACGAAAGAAAAGCAGTGCGTGGGAGTGGTATTTGATGTTGAGACAGCCACAAATGAGATCAATCGCCTGTTTTTCTGGCATAAAAGCGGGCTTCTGGAAAATCAGTACCGGGCGGATAAGCGCTGCCTGACGACATTTGAAGTCAAAGAATATCTGCAGCGGACATTTTCAAAAGAAGAGTATTATTGTGGTCCGAGCAATGAGAGATTCCGCAGACAGATGTATGACATTTATCTGGGTGGTCTGGATATCGAAAAATTTCCTCGTTTGTTCAAGCGAGCCATTCCGTTCCGTATGAATATCAAACTGGAAGATTTCGTGAAAGAATATATCTGTATGGAACAGGATATGCACATTGAAGAGCTGCAGGAAAGTGTGATGCAGTATGGAAGAATGCGCGGGAAAATCGAAGAGACCATGGAAGAAATCGGGTATCTTCAGGAGATCCGGGGTTCCTATCGGCAGTATGAAGAAAAACAGGAAGAGACGGCGTCCTGTACCTATCAGATTTCCAGGCTGGAAATCCTGCATCTGCAGAGTAAAATCCAGGAACTGAATGACCGGATGAAAGAGACACAGACAGAGATTGCGGGACAGAAAGCGAAAAAAGCCAATCTGGAGAAAGAGCAGGCAGAACTTCAGAAAGAATACGAAGCAATAATTTTGAAGATTGCGGACAGTGGTTATGCAGCCATGGAAAAAGATCTGGAGAGTCTGAACGAAGCCCTGGAACGGCTGCAGAACAGTAAGGCAAGATGGAAAAAGACTGCAGATGGTCTCAAAGAGTGGAAAGAAAAAGATGTGACGCCGAATCAGACCTTGTGGGATATTGACCGGTTTGTTTCTGGAAAGATCACGGAAGGTGAGCTGGAACGGCTGCAGACAAGTCTGACACAGATCCGGGAAGAACTGGAAGAAGAGCGTCAGGAGACAGATGCCAGACTTCGCGCGGTCAAAAAAGAAGAAAAGGCAGCACGGGAAGAATTAAAAGAGCTGAAACAGGGAAGAAAAGCCTATCCAAAAGAACTGGAAGAAGCGAGATATGAGTTGAGAAACCGGCTGCATGAGAAGTGCGGCAAGTTTGTCAATGTGCAGATTCTGGCAGATCTTCTGGATGTGCGGGACGAACGCTGGCACAATGCCATCGAAGGATATCTCGGAAACAACAAGCTGCTTCTGGTCGTGGAACCAAAGTACGCGAAAACTGCCATGGAAATCTATCAGGACATGGATAAGAAGAAATTTTTCCGGGCAGCAGTTCTGGATACAGAAAAAGTACAGGAGACAGAATGGGAAGTAAAAGAAGGAGCCCTGGCACAGGAACTGATCGCAAAAGAGCCGTATGTGCAGGCATACATCAATTTCTTCCTCGGAAATGTCATCAAATGTGAAAGTATCGAAGAGCTTCGTCAGAACCGGATCGGAATCACTGCAGACTGTGTGCTGTACCACAGTTTCCGTCTGCAGCATATCAATCCGGAAAATTATACGAGAAGGGCATATATCGGAGAGACCAGTATGCGTCAGAGAATCCGCCGTCTGGAAGAAAAATGTGAGAGTCTTCAGGAGGAACGGATTCCACTGCAGGAAATGCTGGAAGAAATCCGCAGGATCTCTCAGCTGGAAGGACTGACACAGCCTCTGGAGGATTACAGACAATGGCTGTCTGATCTGCAGAAAATTCCTGCAAAGGAGGCAGAAAAGGCCAGGCTTCTGGATACAATGCAGAAGCTGCGAGAGGAATCCGTTCTGGTGTGGGAGCAGCAGAAACAGGAAATCCAGCAGAAGCAGGAAGCAAAGAAAGCAGAGATTGAGGCAGTTCAGAAAACCATCTGGAATCATCAGGAAAACGGAAAACGATTCCAGAACATGCAGGTAGATTTTAATGAACAGTTAGTGCAGAAAGAAAATGAATTCCGGCAGCAGGACAGAGAAAAATATGAGCCGGAATTTCAGGAGTATCTGGAGGGCAGACAGAGCCGCAATTATGAGTACCTGATGCGGGAACGTATCAAGAAAAAACAGCCTTTGGAAGATGCGCAGGAAAAAGCATATGAAAAACTGGTAGAAGCAAGGAGTGCATATCTTCGAAAATATCCGAACAGAACCTATTCTGCAACGATCCGTGACAATGACGTGTACGAAAAGCAGCTTTCAAATCTTGAGTGCGATAACCTGGAAAAATACAGGGAAGAAGCACAGGAACAGGCGAGAGCAGCAGTGGAACACTTTAAAGTTGATTTTGTATCCAAGATTCGTTATGCAATCAAAGAGGCATATCAGAAAAAAGATGAATTGAACCGGATCATCAGCCGTCTGGATTTCGGAAAGGACAAGTATCAGTTTGTCATTACGAAAAACAAAGGTCCGGACGGACGATTCTATCGGATGTTTATGGATGACGCATTGGATATCAATCCGTCTCAGTTGAGTGACCACATGGAAAATCAGATGAACCTGTTTACCATGGAGCATGAGGAAGAATACGGAGATCTGATGAATGAGCTGATCGAGATTTTCATTCCGCCGGAGAATGCCACCAGGGAAGAGCTGGAGGAAGCCAGAAAAAATATGGATAAATATGCAGATTATCGCACGTATCTTTCCTTTGATATGCAGCAGATCGTGCAGGGAGAAAAGGATATGCGGATCGGTCTGAGCAAGATGATCAAGAAAAATTCCGGTGGAGAAGGTCAGAACCCACTTTACATCGCGCTTCTGGCAAGCTTTGCACAGATTTACAGAATCAATCTGTCTCCGAAGATCAAGCGTCCGCCAACCCTGCGTCTGGTTGTCCTGGATGAGGCATTTTCCAAAATGGATGCAGAGAAAGTAGCAAGTTGTATTTCTCTGATCCGGGGACTGGGATTTCAGGCGATTATCAGTGCAACAAATGATAAGATTCAGAACTATCTGGAAAATGTAGACAAGACATTTGTGTATGCAAATCCGAATAAAAAGCATATTTCGATACAGGAATTTGAACGAATGGAGTTTGAACAGCTGCAAGGGGAAGAATGATGACGTGGATATAAAATTGTGGATTCGTGCATATTACCAGGATTTGCTGGAACGATCGGAAAATAAACGAAAAAAAGATCTTCTGGAATTATTAGCGGATGAGAAAAAATATGCCCCGTGCTTTGAAGGTCTGGATCAGCTTACAGAATCTGTTTTTAAAAGGATTTTCAGTAAAAAATATTTGGGAAATACAAAAACATTTGAACAAGAGATGCAAAGTCATGTCATCAGTACTGCGAAAAAATTCTGTCCGGATGTAGAAAAAGAAATGGATGACACGACAGTGCTTCAGCAGCTGTGGATCGAAGAATATGCACAAGAACTGTCTTTAAAAGGGAAACTGCATTTTTGTCTGAAAGAAGAAAATGGAAGCACTCAGGAGATTAATACAGAGTGTTATCGGTTCGGTACTACATTAAACAGTCAGACACTGGAGCATGCCGAGATAAAAGAAGTACAGAATATTCAGAAGATCGTGATATTTGAGAATAAAGCCAATTATATCTCTGCACCGTATAAGGATGGTATTCTATACTTATTTAGTCATGGATATTTTTCTCCAAAAGAATGTAGATTTTTAAAGCAGCTGCATCAAGTGTTAAAAAATCAGACATCCTGTGAAGTGCAATATTTTCACAGCGGAGATCTGGATTACGGTGGAATCAAAATTTTTCAGTATATACGCAAAACAATCTTTCCGGAGTTAGAGCCGCTTCAGATGGATGTTGAGACATATGAAGCATATCAGGAATTTACAGAAGTGATAGATCCGGAAACACTGGAAAAACTAAAGCGTGTTCAGGATGAAAATCCAAAGCTGCAAGAGCTGATCAAAAGGCTGATAGAAACAGGAAAAGGAATTGAGCAAGAGTGTTTTTTAATAGAGAAAAGAGGGAATCACATATGAAATTAATGATCGCATCAGATATTCACGGTTCTGCATATTACTGCAGAAAAATGTTGGAAGCTTACGACGGAGAAAAAGCAGACAAGCTCCTTTTATTAGGGGATATTTTATATCACGGCCCCCGCAATGATCTTCCGAAAGAGTATGCGCCGAAAGAAGTCATTGCCATGTTAAATGCAAGAAAACAGGAAATCTTATGTGTCAGAGGAAATTGTGACACGGAAGTGGATCAGATGGTTCTGGAATTTCCGATTCTGGCGGACTATTGTTTTTTGAATCTGGATGGACAGAATATTTATGCAACACATGGTCATGTGTGGAATCCGGGAAAGCTGCCGATGCTGAAAGCAGGGGATATTCTGCTGAACGGACACACACATATACCGGCATGTGAAAAGATTCATACGGAAGCAGATCAGAGTGTCATGTACATGAATCCGGGTTCTGTGTCGATTCCAAAAGAAAATTCAGAGCACAGCTACATGATCTGTGAGAATGGTGTGTTTGAATGGAAAAATTTAGAGGGAGAGGGTTATCAAATATGGAAGAGAGATACGCGTTGCTGATCGATGCGGACAATGTTTCAGCAAAATATATCAAACCGATACTGGATGAGTTGTCCAAGTATGGGAATGTCACGTACAAGAGGATTTACGGGGACTGGACCAGCACCTACAATTCCAGCTGGAAAGAGGTGCTTTTGCAGAACTCAATCACACCGATCCAGCAGTTCAGCTATACTCATGGGAAAAATGCGACCGATTCGGCAATGATTATCGATGCCATGGATATGCTGTACACAAGCGAGCTGGAAGGATTCTGTCTGGTGTCCAGTGACAGCGATTTTACAAAGCTGGCAAGCAGACTTCGGGAAAGCGGAAAAATGGTGATTGGAATGGGAGAAGATAAGACACCGCCGCCGTTTCGAAAAGCCTGTGATATTTTTACCGTACTGGAATTGCTGTTAGAAGACAGCATGCTTGAAAAACCGGAAAAAGCAGCGGCACATGCAGTTGTAGGAAAAGAGTCCAAAAAAGAGTCTGCCGGTGCAGTCTCCAAGAGTCAGATTGAAGAAGCGGTCGTGAAGATTATTACAGAAAATCAAAACAACGATAAAGAGACTGGACTTGGAGAGGTCGGAAGCCGTCTGGTCAAACTGTACCCGGATTTCGATGTGCGAAGATATGGATACAGTCTGTTGTCCAAGTTTCTGGAAACATTTCCAAAACTGAAGCTGTTACAGGATGGAACGAAAGTATCCGTGACATTGTATGAAGATAAAAGTCAGCAGGAGCGTATTGAAGAATATATTATGTACCAGTTGAAACAGGCGGGATGTCAGGGAGTATCTCTGGGAACTCTCGGAAATAAGATTCGAAATAAGTTCGGGAATTTTAAAGTGAGAGATTATGGATATTCGCAGTTTCAGCAGTATATCAAAAGCTTTCCGGATGTAGATTTAAAGGATGACGGAGAGCAGAAGTGGGCAGTGTTGGTAGGAAGGGGATAAGGTAAGAAAAAAACAATTGATAAGGGGTTACAAATTGTGATATATTAGTGAAACGGTGGGAAAAACAATCAAGATAGATTGTTTTTTATCGTCCAAAAGAAAAAGGGAGGAAAATAGTTATGAAACGAGTAGTATCAATCTTGCTTGCAGCAACCTTGATGCTGACATCAGGAACAGTGACCTACGCTACCGAAGAAAATCCTGTACAAATGGAATATCAGACTGAGGGTCAGGATGCAGTTCAGGCAGTAAATGGAACAGAACAGGTTCCATTGAAAGATATAGGAGTGGTTCAGGTATCAATTGCGCCGGGAATTACGCTGCAAAAAAGTGTAACGTTTACGGTTGGATTAAGTGGTCAGGAAAGTCAGAGCATTGAACTGGCAGCAAATCAGGAAATTCAGGATACAAAAGGAACAGTTCATTTTAGTCAGTTACCGGCAGGAACTTATGAGCTGACAGTGGCAGCTCCCGGATTTGCTACATACACACAGACAATCGAAGTGAACAGCAAGTCGTATGCTGTAAATTTGATGACAGGGTTTGTAGAGGGATATACCTATGAAGAGGGGGATTATCATCCGGGTGTGTTGCTGATTGGTGATGTAACAGGAGACGGAGTGATCGATGACACAGACCGTTCAGTATTAGTAGATGCGATTGATACAGAGCAGTCATCAGAATTGACGGATCTGACAGGAGATCAGAAAACAGATCTGGCAGATTTGGAATATTTTGCAAAAGGATATCAGGCAGAAGGGCACACACTGGCCTGCATAGAAGAATCTGTTTCTGCAGATGCGATCAGCCCGAAACCGGGAGAAGACACAAATGTGGAAGGAAACCTGGAGGATTTACTGAAAGGAGAAGGAAATGTTACACTTTCAACGCAAGGTGGAACAGAAATTTCAGAAGAACATCCTGTTTCAGTAGAGTTCGACCTTTCAGAAAGTGCAGACACACAAATTGACGGAATTCTAATTGAGACTAATAAAGAAAATCCAATTCAAAAAGCTACTGTGGATATTACATATATAGATGCAGAAGGAAACGAGCAGACCGTAACTGCACCGATAGAAAATGGAGTGGAGCACTTACTGAGAACTAGTGATGTGCAGGTTTCCATGGATGAAGATGGAAATATTCAGATTCATCTCGGAAGTCAGATTGCTGTAAAAAAAGTAACGCTTACGATCCAGGGAATGCAGAACAACAATAATCTGGCGGAAATTTCCAAAGTGGAATTTGTAAACGGAATGGAAAACCGGATTCCAAAGCCGGATATGGATATTCCGACAAATCTTGCAGTTGAGACAGGTAGTGAAGAATTTACACTTACCTGGGATGCGTGTAAAAATGTGACAGGATACGAGGTTCTGATTGAGCATAACGGAGAGCAGGATACGTATACAGTCAAGAATAATTCATTGAAAGTAACATCATTTAATGAAAAGAAACTCGTGAACAAAGAACAATACACAGCAAAAGTGCAGTCTGTTAATGGAACCTGGAAAAGCGGATACAGTGAATCGGTTACAGCAGTTCCGAAAGCGGACAAAAAACCGGATGCACCGGAAAATGTAAAGGCAGTCGGAAAATATAAGAGTGTGGAAGTTTCCTGGAAAAACATGAAAAACACAGAGTTTTATAATCTGTTTTACCGTGAAAAAGGTCAGGAAGAATACACCAAAATAGAAAATATCACGACAAACAGCTATACAATATCAGAGCTAAAAGAGAATGTAAAATATGAAATCTATCTGACAGGTGTGAATGAGTTGGGTGAAAGTGATCCATCCTTAACGAGCACAGCTCAGACAACGGATCTGGAACCAGCAGTCATGCCGAAATACAAGCAGATCAATACATCCGAAGAAGGACAAGTAAGTTCTCATATCGTATCTGCAACAAGAGGACGTGGGGAGATGAAAGACAGTCCTCTGGACTTAGAGGGTAAGACGGCATGGGGAACTGTGGATAACAATCCTGCATCTCATTTTTATATAGCAGACTGGGATGACGGTGGGGAATATACCGATTTTAATAACAAAGGATTTACATTCGAGTTTGATCAGCCGTATACAATGGATACAATTGGGTTCCAGGAAGTGACGGCACAGGGAAATTTCACACGGATCAGTCTGAAATACTGGGATGAAAATGGAAGCGAGCATGTTGTAGATAAAAACAATCTGAAAATAGAGGCAAGAACTGACAAAAATAACAAAAGATATTATTTTATTCGGATTGCAGAGCCGATTCAGGCTAAAAAAATTAGTTTTGGAATCGGAAGAGATTATTCCGGCCTGCGTGTTATCACGGTTTCAGAGATTAGTTTTTACAATTATGACTCTCTGGAAGATGATATTATGGGACTATATGAGGATGAGCTTCATACAGTTCTGAAAGGATCTGTGACAGAGCAGACGATACAGGACCTCAGGAATCGTCTGCAGACAAAGGACGAGGCAAGTGGAGAGTATCATCCGGATAAAGACCGTTTGGAAAAAGAACTGGATAATGCAGAGGACATTCTGAACAATCAGTTGAGTGAGCCGATTCTGATACACAATACCATTACAACAAGAGATACAGACAGAGGTTTTAGTGGTCTGAATGCATGGCAGCCACTTGGAATTACTGCAGCAGCAGGAGAAGAGATCACACTCTTTGTCGGACACAATACAATGGGAACCGGATCCAACACAAACCTTCAGCTTGTAGCGACACAATATCACGCAGAATCAGGTTCTGTGTCAAAAGTGGTAACAACACTGAAAACAGGAAGAAATGATGTAACGATCCCGAAAATCTGGTCAACAGATGAAGAGTCAGGAGGAGCATTATATATTCAATATACAGGCAATAATGCAAATGACCGCTATTCTGTTCGTGTCAATGGCGGAGTGGAAGTTCCGACGTTGGATCTTTATGGAGTGACGGATGCACAGGAACGGCAGCAAAGAGCAGAACAGTATGTAGAAGCGTTGAAGGGCTATGTAGAAAAAATGGAAGCTGTTCACAAAAAAGTACATGAAAATTCCGGAAATGAATCTGTGGAATACGAATACAGCAAAGAAAACTGTATCCTTGGAGCAACAGATATTTTACTGGATAAGATGCTGTTTTCATTGCCGGCACAGCAGGTTTTAAGCGGCTGTGAGGGAAATGCACAGAAATTGTTAGATTCCATGGATGCAATGGAAGGTATGATGAATCTGTTCTATCAGCATAAGGGATTGAATCAGACAGCACCGGATGAAAAAGACAGATTCCCGCAGAGACATTTGAATATCCGTTATCAGAGAATGTTTGCAGGAGCATTTATGTATGCGGCAGGAGATCACATTGGAATCGGATGGAATGAAACAGCTGGTATGATGACAGGAGTTCCGGTTCAGTCTGATAATGGAAAATACGTAAGCGGACGCTATTTTGGCTGGGGAATCGCCCATGAGATCGGACATAACATCAATCAGAGTGCGTATGCATATGCAGAAGTGACAAATAACTATTTTGCAGTGTTGGCACAGGCAAAAGATACAAATGACAGTGTTCGGTTTGAATATCCGAAAGTTTATGAGAAGGTGACATCCGGAACAACCGGAAAATCAGAGGACGTATTTACACAGCTTGGAATGTACTGGCAGTTACATCTGGCATATGATTCCGGATATAACTTTAAAACCTATGACAACTATGAAGAGCAGTTAAATAATCTGTTTTTTGCAAGAGTGGATACTTATGCGAGAAACACGGCAAAAGCACCGGCACCTCAGGGTATCGCGCTGACATTGTCCGGAGACAGAGATCAGGATTTCATGAGACTTGCGTGTGCGGCAGCCCAGAAGAATATTCTCGAATTTTTTGAACGCTGGGGAATGATCCCGAACGATGAGACGAGAAGTTACGCAGGGCAGTTTGAAACAGAAACAAGGGCAATTTATTATGTAAATGATGATTCAAGAGTGTATCGTCTGGAAAATAGCGGAAGCAGCCTGGGAAGTCTGGGAGATGTAGAAGCAGTCGGAGATGATACTACAGTAAGCGTCAATAAAGACACAGCAAATCAGGTCGATTTTACATTGACTTCCAAGACAATTCCGGAAGAAGACGTATTGGGCTATGAAATTACGCGGACCATGATTTCGGGAGGACAGGTTGAAAAAGAAGTTGTAGGATTTACAACAGAAAACCAGTTCAGTGATCATGTGACAACTGTAAATAACAGAGTCATCACCTATGAAGTGACAGTGGTGGACAAGTATTTGAATCGTTCGGCAGCGAAGACATTGACACCGGTCAAGATCGAACATGATGGAAGCCTGGATAAGGAATTCTGGACTACCACAACGAAAAATATGGAGGCAGTTCATACAGAAGATCCGGGAGAAGCAGATGAAGATACACCATGTGCACCACAGCAGGAAGCGCCGATCTTAAAAGCAGTGGACAATAAGACGGATACAACATATACAGGAATTGCAGGAGATGAGGCAGAAGTTTTGATGCAGTTTAATCGGAAGCAGATCATTTCAGGATTGAAATATACAGTAAACGAGGGAACAGCGATCAAAGATTACAGCATTTATGTGCATGGGGATAATGATGAATGGACAGAGGTTGTAAAAGGTTCATTTGATGACAAAAAAGTACAGACGGTATATTTTGAAAATGTGGATGGCAAATATGTCGGCACATACAGTACAGATGCAGTAAAACTGGTCATTCATAACCAGAAAGACACCGAAATATCAATATCGGAACTGGATGTACTGGGAGTTACCGGAGATAATGTAGATTTCAGAAGTGCTCAAGATGGAACTTCCGCAATTGGGCGTTTGGCATCGGATTACCAATACGGAGAAACAGAAGCAGATAAGATACCGGCAGGGTCAATCGTTTTTGTTGGTTCGTATAAAGGAAATCCGGCATACAATGTAGTACTTCTTTATGATCAGGATGGAAATATTGTAGGCGGAACAAATACGGATGGAAGTTTGAAAGCGCAGCAGATCATTCTTGCAGATGTACCGGAAACCGGGAATATTCAGGATGTATCGGATGGTACATGGATTTACTGGATCGATCCGCAGGATAGTGCCCAATTAGCCGGAAAGCAGGTGCGTGCAGAGCTTTACAGAGTAAATGATGCACAGACAAACGAAGGGCAGAGACTGGTAAGTGATTCTCTGTATGTGGAAGTGCCTCAGGAAATGCCGGAAATTGAACTCAATGGAAATCAGTAATCAAAAAGGAGTATAGTGTGAAAAAGTATATAGCAAGAATCGTGGTCATGCTTCTTATTGCATCGGTACTTCCGTTACAAGTATCTGCAGCAGAAAAGGAAAGTATTGAACTGGCAGTTGAAGCGGAGCAGGTCGGTGTGTCATTGACATTGCCGCAGTCTGTCAGTGGAAACATATTGTCACTTCAAGTAGGCTTGAAGGTAGATTCGAATGTGCAGGAAGAGACGACAGCAACATTTCAGTTTTCTGAAAATGTGGCAAAAGTAGCAGACTATCGTTACAATCAAGAAAAAGGGATCCTGAATATTTATCTGTCAGGAACAAAGACTCTTTTTCAAAATGGTACAGAGTCTTTGAAACTTGGAAATGTGCAGATCAATACAACAAATGAGAATGGTGCAACAGTTCATGTAAGTGTTGTTGAAGATTCTGTAAAAATGGTCAAGGGAACGAAGACGGAAGTAATTCAAAACATAGATTATCCGGAAAAAGCAGAGATTATCCTGGGCAATGGTGGTAATCAAGATAACGGAGGTGATCCGGACAATGATGGCGACCAGGATAACGGAGAGGCTCAGGATAAGACAGAGCTTCAGCAGGTAATGGAAATGGCAAAGAGCTACACGCAGTCTGAGTATACAAAAGAAAGTTATGCAGTATTGCAGAAAGCCATGGAAATGGCGCAGAAGGTTCTAGACAAAGAAGATGCCACAGAGGAAGAGATTACAGAGGCCTTAAAGAATCTGGAAAATGCGATCGGATCACTGGTAAAGAAAGAGGACACATCTTCTCCTTCTACTGATCAGGATAAAACTACAAATCAGGGAGCAGATAAAAATACCAGCCAGAATACGGATCAAAAGAATGACAAGAATGTTGTAAAAACAGGAGATGACAGCATGGTGATTCCGTTTGTGGCGGCAATTGCAATCAGTGTTGCAGCGGCAGCATTTATTATTTACAGAAGGATGCGCAGAAAATAGAATATTTGAATTGTAAATAGTATGGGAAGACAGGAGCGTCGAGAAATGAAATCATTTTGCGGCACTCCTGTTTTTTATAAATCCTCTTGACAAAACTAAAAACCTAGTGTACTATCTAACTATAGTGCTGATACACGAATCGGAAGGAGGAAGAAGATGAATTACAATGCAGAGATGCCAATCTATCTGCAGGTCATTCACGACTTGAAGAAAAAGATGATACAGGGAAAGATACTTCCCGGAGAGAAGCTTCCATCCAACAGAGAGCTGGCGGTTCTTTATAAGATCAATCAGAACACTGCAGCAAGAATCTACAGAGAGATGGAGACACATGGATATTGTTATACAAAGCGGGGGATTGGAACATTTGTGATGGAGGAAGAGACGATGTTCGAGACGATTAAAAAAGAAATGGCAGAAGAATTGTTGAGCAGCTTTATACATGAGATGCAGGATCTTGGATTTGAAAAAGATGATATTATCTCAAAAATTGCAGACTACAAGGAGGAGAGAAGATGATTTTAGAATGTCGTGATTTAAGCAAATCATTTTACACAAAAAAGGCGCTGAATGAAGTTTCGCTGAAACTGGAAGGTGGAAAGATCTATGGTCTGCTCGGGGAGAACGGAAGCGGAAAGACCACATGGATGAAGATCATCTCCGGTCTGACAAAGCCTACATCCGGAGAGATTTTGTTCAAGGAGCATCCGTGGTTCTATGGAGATAAGGCAGAGATCGCCTACATGTCTACAGAGCCGTTTTTCTACAGTTTTCTGGATGTGAATGGAATCGGACAGTACTATAAAGATTTCTTCCCGGATTTTGATGAGAAGAAATTTCACGAGATGGTAAGAAGGATGTCCCTGGAAGGCAAGATGAAGGTCAAAGAACTGTCCACCGGTATGACAGCAAAGCTGAAGGTGATCGCAACATTGAGCCGCAAAGCAGAGTTGTATCTTCTGGATGAGCCGTTCAATGGAATTGATTATAAAGCAAAAGAAGAGATTCTCGGGATGATCCTGGAGTCAGCAAATGAAAAAAATACCTTTGTAATTTCCACACATATGATTGATGAGATTGAAAGTTTTATCGATGAGGCGATCTTTATCAAAGATGGAGAAGTTGTGCGTCGGATGTCAGTGGAAGAAGAACGGATGCAAAGTGGAAAATCCGTGGCAGATATTTATCTGGAGATCATGTAGGAAGAACAAAGGCAGAATGAGAAAAGAGAAAGAGAGGAAACAAAATGGGACGTTTGATCAAATATGAGCTGAAAAAACAGCAGACATCCAGAAACATCATACTGGCGCTGCTTCTGGTGTTTTTACTGGCAGTTGTAACTGGTATATTTACAGATAATGGAAATCTCGTTGGAATAAGTGTTGGAATGGAAATATTTGTCGGGATGTTTGTATTTTTCTATATGGGAATTGAGAGCCTTCTGATTTTAAATCGTGATCTGAAAACAAAACAGAGCCATATGCTCTGGATGGTGCCGATGCAAAGCTGGAAGATCCTCGGAGCAAAATATATTGCGGCAATACTGCAAATCTTCTTTATTTCGTTGGCATATATGCTTGCCGGCGCAGCATGCATCATGAGTATGATTGCGAAAGAAGGAGCTTGGGAATCGCTTTTTAAAGCAATCCGCACGGGAATGGATTGGCTTTTCCAGGGAAATATGGATTGGATCACACTTATGGCAATCTTTCTGTTTTTCTTCCTTGCATGGACCAGTGTGATCGCAACCGGATTTCTGGCAGTCATTGTATCCAGAACGGTGTTGATCAATTCCAGATTTGCGGGCATTGTTTCATTCATTTTGTTCTTTGTGATCAATGGAATTGTGGAATATATTTACGAGCTGTTTGCCAAATACGGACTTATGGGAATCCATAGCGGACTCTATATAGGAATTGGAGAATGCGCATTTTATATTGTTGCATGTATTATACTATTTGTGATTTCCAGTGTTCTGGCTGAAAAGAAATTAAGTGTATAAAATATGGAAGGTACAGTCTGTTAAATCGGATTGTATCTTCTTTTTTAATTTCACAACTGTCTTGTCACATGTAAAGTCTTGTGCTATAATTGTCAGCAATTAACGATAAAAATTTAACAATTCAAGATAAGTGAGGGAATACAATATGACAGTTGTGGAAGAAATCCAGAAATTAAAACAGGAAAAAAATGCAGTTATTCTGGCACATTATTATGTGAGACCGGAGATTCAGGACATTGCGGACTACATCGGAGATTCTTTTTATCTGAGTAAGGTTGCAGTCGGATTGAAAGAGCAGACCATTGTATTCTGTGGCGTGTCTTTCATGGGAGAGAGTGCGAAAGTGCTGAACCCGGAAAAAACAGTTCTGATGCCGGATATGCATGCAGACTGTGCAATGGCACACATGGCAGATGCCAAAACCATTCAGAAAATGCGGGATACATATGAAGATCTGGCGGTTGTATGCTACATCAATTCTACAGCAGAGCTGAAAACACATTCTGATGTGTGCGTTACATCAGCAAATGCAGCGAAGATCGTAAAAGCACTTCCGAACAAGAACATTTTCTTTATTCCGGACAAGAACCTGGCACATTTTATTGCAGAGCAGGTACCGGAAAAGAATTTTGTATACAACGAGGGATACTGTCCGATTCACGAACACATGCAGATTGAGGAGATCAAAGCAGCGAAAGCACAGCACCCGGCAGCAGAGGTACTGGCGCATCCGGAATGTCCAAAGGCAGTGCTTGCAATTTCCGATTATGTAGGAAGTACGTCCGGAATCATCGACTACGCGACGAAAAGTGAGAAACAAGAGTTTATCATCTGTACCGAAAACGGTGTCCGCTACAAGCTGGAAAAAGACAATCCGGGCAAGAAGTTTTATTTTACAGAGACAGAGCCTGTCTGTACAGATATGAAGCTGATCACACTGGAAAAGGTTCTTCACGTCTTAAAAACAGGAGAAAATGAAGTTCATTTGAGTGAGGAATTGAGAACTGACTCCAGAAAACCATTGGAAAAAATGCTGGAGCTGGCAAAATAGAGTGTCTTTCATAAAAAGAGAGGCCTGCCGAAAGGAAAGAGAGTATTATGAATAAAAAAGCAGATGTTGTTATCGTTGGAACAGGTGTTGCAGGGCTGTTTTCTGCATTGAATCTTCCGGATGACAAAGAAATCATCATGATCACGAAATCAGATGCCGAGAGCAGTGACTCATTTCTGGCACAGGGCGGAATCTGTGTACTCCGGGATGAACAGGATTATGACAGTTATTTTGAAGATACGATGAGAGCCGGTCATTATGAAAACCGAAAAGAATCTGTCGATATTATGATCCGCAGTTCTGGAAAAATCATTGAAGATCTGGTAGGATATGGAGTAGAATTTGAAAAGGACGGAGAAGCGTTTGCCTACACAAGAGAGGGGGCACACTCCAGACCGAGAATTCTGTTTCATGCAGATGTGACAGGAAAAGAGATCACCAGTAAGCTGTTGGCGCGGGTAAGGGAAAAGAATAACGTAACAATTTACGAATATACGACCATGACAGACATTCTTGAGGAAAACGGAAAATGTGCGGGAATCACCGTGAAGACGAAAAGTGGTGAAGAGTCCTCTATTTATGCAGATTATACCATTCTGGCAAGTGGAGGAATCGGCGGGCTGTACCAGCATTCCACAAATTTCCCTCATCTGACAGGAGATGCACTGGAAGTAGCGAAAAAACATCACATTCGTTTGGAGCATCTGGATTATGTACAGATCCATCCGACTACATTGTATTCGGAAAAGCCGGGCAGACGATTCCTGATCTCCGAATCCGTCCGTGGGGAAGGCGCACTTCTCTATAATAAAAACATGGAGCGTTTCGTAGATGAACTGCTTCCGCGAGACGTGGTGACAAAGGCAATCCGGGAACAGATGGAAAAGGATGGAACGAATTTTGTGTGGCTGTCCATGGCGCCGATCGAGAAAGAGACGATATTGAGTCATTTTCCGAATATTTACGAGCATTGCCTGGAGGAAGGCTATGATGTTACAAAAGAGTGCATTCCGGTCGTTCCGGCGCAGCACTATTTTATGGGCGGTATCTGGGTAGACAAGAACAGCCACACGTCCATGCCGCAGCTGTTTGCAGTGGGAGAGACAAGCTGTAACGGTGTGCACGGAGCGAACCGTCTGGCAAGCAACTCTCTTCTGGAGAGTCTTGTATTTGCAAAAAGGGCGGCAAATCTTATCAAAGAGCAATGGTGCCTGGAAAAAGAACAGGCTGTATAAAATGAAAGAATAGATGAAAAATAAAGGAGAAACCAGATGAATCAGATTACAATGAAGCTTCAGGCAGATCACCTGATCTTAGAAGCGTTAAAAGAAGACATTTCCAGTGAAGATGTGACAACCAATTCAGTGATGAAAGAGGCAGTGGCAGGTGAAGTAGACCTGATCTGCAAACAGGATGGAATTATTGCCGGACTGGAAGTGTTCGAGAGAGTGTTTACCCTTCTGGATCCCGACACGAAGGTAGAGTTATATTACAAAGACGGAGAAGAAGTGAAAAACGGGCAGCTGATGGGAAAAGTCAAAGGAGACATCCGTGTCCTTCTTTCCGGAGAACGAGTTGCGCTCAACTATCTTCAGAGAATGAGCGGAATTGCGACCTATACCAATTCTGTTGCAAAACTTCTGGAAAGAAGCAAGATCAAACTCCTCGATACAAGAAAAACAACACCGAATATGCGTATTTTTGAGAAATATGCAGTTCGTGCAGGCGGCGGATACAACCACCGTTACAACCTTTCTGACGGTGTGCTGTTAAAAGATAACCACATCGGAGCAGCAGGAAGTGTGACCAAAGCGGTGCAGATGGCAAAAGAGTATGCACCGTTTGTAAGAAAAATTGAAGTAGAAGTAGAAAATCTGGACATGGTAAAAGAAGCGGTGGAAGCCGGCGCAGATATCATCATGCTGGATAATATGTCACCGGAGGATATGAAAAAAGCAGTGGAGTTGATCGACGGAAGAGCCCAGACAGAGTGCTCCGGAAATGTGACAAAAGAAAATATCGCGCGTCTGACAGAGATCGGAGTTGACTATATTTCCAGCGGTGCGTTGACACACTCCGCTCCGATCCTGGATATTTCTTTAAAGAATCTGCATGCAGTGGAATAAAGATGCAGAAAAAGAAAGAGAGGAACAGTATTTATGACAGGTTCTGAACGCAGAGATCAAATCATAAATCAGATTAAAAAAGCAGTATTCCGGTATCTGGGGCACAGCTTGCAAAAGAATTTGATGTCAGCCGGCAGGTGATCGTGCAGGATATCGCACTGATCCGGGCAGCGGGACATGAGATCATATCCACAAACAGGGGATATCTTCTGAATACTCCACATTCCGTGAACCGGATCTTCAAAGTGAATCACACGGATGAAGAGTTGGAAGACGAGCTGTGTACGGTAGTGGATCTGGGCGGAAAAGTGGTGAACGTGATGGTCAATCACAGGGTGTACGGTCACATGGAGGCAGAGATTAACATCACATCCAGACGAAAAGTGATGGAATTTGTAGAGGATATTAAGCGGGGAAAATCAAGTCCTCTGAAAAATATTACCTCCAATTATCACTATCATCTGATCGAGACAGATTCCGAAGAGACACTGGATCTGATCGAAGAGGCATTACGGCAGAAAAAATTTCTGGTCGAAGTGGCCGCTGGATCGTAATAAGACAAATTTTTAAAAGGTGCAATCTTGACTTATCATTCCGGATGTGATACGATTTTCAACGAGAAAGTGTGTATTTTATACACATATCTGGTAGAAAAATCATACGGAAAATGCAAAGACGGAGAGAGTAGGTTATCCGAAATTTTACAGAGAATTCCCGGAAGATCCGAGAAAGGATCCGATGCTGAGAGGGATGAACGGAAGATGATCGAACATGGCTCCCGAGCGGCGCAGCAAGCATGATGTGAACTGCGATGGGTTCGCCCTTTACAGCGAGAGAGTGTTTTTGGCAGCACTCACAGAGGTTTCAGCCGTGAGGCTGAGATAAATCAGAAGTGGTAACACGGTATTCACCCGTCTTCTTGGCAGCAGGAAGACGGGATTTTTTATGAAGGAGAGAAGAGAGATGGCAGACAAGAAACCATATTATATCACAACAGCGATTGCCTACACATCAGGCAAACCGCATATTGGAAACACTTATGAGATTATTCTGGCTGACGCGATCGCAAGATACAAGAGAAGTCAGGGATACGATGTATTTTTCCAGACAGGAACCGATGAGCATGGTCAGAAGATCGAGCTCAAAGCAGAAGAGGCGGGAGTAACACCAAAAGAATTTGTAGACAATGTTTCCGGAGAAATCAAGAAAATCTGGGATCTGATGGATACTTCTTATGACAAATTTATCCGTACAACAGACGAAGATCATGAAAAACAGGTACAGAAGATCTTTAAAAAACTGTACGATCAGGGAGATATTTACAAAGGGCACTATGAAGGAATGTACTGTACTCCATGTGAATCTTTCTTCACAGAATCACAGCTTGTAGACGGCAAATGTCCGGACTGCGGACGTGAAGTACAGCCTGCGAAAGAAGAAGCATACTTCTTTAAAATGAGCAAATATGCAGACAGACTGATCGAGCATATCAATACACATCCGGAATTCATTCAGCCGGTATCCCGTAAAAACGAGATGATGAACAACTTCCTGCTTCCGGGACTGCAGGATCTGTGTGTTTCCAGAACATCATTCAAATGGGGAATCCCGGTAGACTTCGATCCGAAACATGTAACTTACGTATGGCTGGATGCGCTTACAAACTATATCACAGGAATCGGATACGACTGCGATGGAAACAGCACGGAGCAGTTTCACAAATTATGGCCGGCAGATCTGCATCTGATCGGAAAAGATATCATTCGCTTCCATACAATTTACTGGCCAATCTTTTTGATGGCACTGGATCTTCCGCTTCCAAAACAGGTATTCGGACATCCATGGCTGCTTCAGGGAGACGGAAAAATGAGTAAATCCAAAGGAAACGTCCTTTACGCAGATGAACTGGTAGATTTCTTCGGCGTTGATGCAGTTCGTTACTTTGTTCTTCATGAGATGCCATTTGAAAATGATGGAGTTATCACATGGGAACTGATGGTAGAGCGCATGAATTCTGATCTTGCCAACACACTCGGAAATCTGGTCAACAGAACCGTTTCCATGACAAATAAATATTTCGGCGGAACTGTAACAGACAAAGGTGTGGCAGAAGAGGTTGATGCAGATCTGAAGGCAGTGACAGAAAGCACACCAAAAGCAGTCGAAGACAAGATGGAAGAGCTGCGTGTGGCAGATGCAATGACAGAAATTTTCAATCTCTTCAAACGCTGCAACAAATATATTGACGAGACAATGCCATGGGTACTGGCAAAAGATGAAGCAAAAAAAGATCGTCTGGAAACAGTTCTTTGGAACCTCATTCAGAGCATTTCCCGTGGTGCAGAACTTCTGGAATCCTTTATGCCATCCACCAGCAAAAAGATTCTGGAGCAGCTCGGAAATGGTCATGTAACAGAAAAACCGGAAATCCTCTTCGCAAGACTGGATTTGGAAGAAGTTCTGAAAAAAGTAGAAGAGCTGCATCCACCGGTTGAAGAAGAAAAAGAAGAGGAAGATGTGATCGATATCGAAGCAAAACCAGAGATCACATTTGACGATTTTGGAAAAATGCAGTTCCAGGTCGGAGAGATCATTGCCTGCGAAGAAGTGAAAAAATCCAGAAAACTCCTTTGCTCACAGGTGAAGATCGGAAGCCAGGTAAAACAGATCGTATCCGGAATCAAAGGTCATTACACAGCCGAAGAAATGGTTGGAAAGAAAGTCATGGTTCTCGTGAATCTGAAACCTGCAAAACTGGCAGGCGTATTATCAGAAGGAATGCTGTTATGCGCAGAAGATGCAGAAGGCAACCTTGCACTGATGACACCGGAAAAATCAATGCCGGCAGGAGCAGAGATCTGCTAAGAAAATAGAGAGAATGAATAGATCCCCCGGATTTCAGGAGAAAGAAGCCTGACATCCGGGGGATGTGTTTTGCAAAAATTATTTAGCCTCTTCAATCCATTGTTTTACAGCTTCAATATCAATCCCGGTCAACTGAGCAATCTGCTCCGGGGAGTTGCCGGACTGGAATAAACGTAAGACAATTTCCTGAGCCATTTGCATACGACCAAGGCTAAACCCCTCCTCAATACCCTCTTTATACTGGTTTTTTAAGTCTTCTTCATAAGCCTTTTGATTAAACGATGTCAGAACCATACTGATTACCTCCGCTTTATGCTTCACCAGCACATCCTGAAGAATCCCCTTTTTCAATCCATTGTTTTACAACTTCAACATCAATTCCGGTCAGCTGAGCAATCTGCTCCGGAGAGTTGCCGGAATGAAGCATATGGAGAACAATTTCTTTTTGTCCAAGATTAATGCCCTCCTCAATACCCTCTTTATACTGATTTTTTAAGTCTTCTTCATAAGCCTTTTGATTAAACGATGTCAGAACCATACTGATTACCTCCGCTTTATGTTTCACCAGTACATCCCGAAGAATTCCCTTTTCAATACAGATGTCCACCGCTTTCGTGACAGCGTGCTTCGGATCACTCGTTTTCTTACACTGAATCCTTACCGTATCCACAAAAATAGAATACTCTTTCAGCCGCTGGCATTTTTCCATAAGCGCAAGGTTATGTCCGTAATTGATATTCAGCATCACTGCGGTGCACTGCAGACAAGGCTGTCGATTATCGGATACAGATTCAAACGCATCCGTCAATCGAAGAATCGTCTCATCCGGTTGTTCTTTTGTGCCGTTATAGAACACAAAGTATTGAGGAATCGGCAGCTTTTTTAAAGCGCTGCTGTATAAATTGATGTTTTCCGTCTCGACGTATCCATCATACAACCTGGCGAGATAGATCAGTCCGCGCAATGGCATGTTAGGATTATACGTGCTCTGATGCTCGTAGAGATTCAGTGTCCCGCCGATCAGGAATGAAATATCATTTTTCATAGAGAGATAAACAGCGTCCTCCAGTGTATTAACTTCAAGATCATTCGGATTTTCATAGCAGGTATTATTCAATGCATTGTATAGATCCAAAAGATCCTTCTTGTTATTGAAAACCAGACGAAAAAGCCGATCCTTATATTTGTGATTCGGGACAGGGTGTTTCTGGTGATTTCTTTTTTTATTTTTTCTCATGTACTTTCCTCCATTATAAAAAACTTATCCTGTAGATGCAATCTTCTTATTCTTGTGTTCGGTTAAAATCAACTGAAAATCTGGCGAAACGCCGAAAAACAGACAGCTTCTAAAAGAAAGAAGCCAATGCTGTACAGACGACAGCTAAAAAGTAAATTCATTATATCCGGTTCGGATTATAATAACAATACGCAGATTATACAAAATAAATATTCAGAAAATTCTGATAAAAAGTAATAATTTAAAAATCATTTCGATAAAATATAAAAAAGTGTGTTGACAACTAAAAGGGATAGTGTTATTATTAAGTCAATCCAAAAGAGATACAACAATCACACATCTCAAAAGGATATTTAACTAAAGAGCGATTCTTAATTTAGTAAGCAGTCGTTCTGTTAGATTAAAAATAAACGAACTAAGGAGGCAGAGGTCCAATGGACAGTATATCATCAGTTACATTTCAATATGTCAGTGGTACGGTAGATGCAGGTTCCTGTAAAAGAGACCTTTACCACGAAAGATAAGATCCAGTAAAAGTGAATGAAAAGATCAAATCGAAGAGATTGTAAAGCTGGATGAAAATGAAAAGATTCGACATCTACAGACGTATTGAATATAGATACCACATGTAGCCAAAGTTCCCGAACATGTGTAAAGAAACATGGATAAGGAATATCAGTTTTATATGAAGCACCCCCAGTTATAGAAAGAATAATCAAATAGGATGTTGGAATATCGTCAGATGATACTGCAGCAGCCGAAAGGTTCTAGAGAGAATAACTGAAGAGAGGACTTTCATGATAGGATGATACCGATACCGAGTCGGATTTAGGTTATAGATATTGTTAAATTGAAGAACAGGAGGTTTCATATAAGCCAGTCTTAGTGGACAGACTGCTATATCAATTAACAAGTGTAAAGGTCTTACAGGAACAGAATCGAGATAGTTCCTTCGATTTATAAAATATGAAAAATTTAAATACAATAAAAATGCATCTTCAATGTCAATTGAGGGTGCATTTTTTTGACATTACGGGAGTCATATGGTAAACTAGAACAAACTAGGCAATGAAGAGAAAGATACCTGTAAGGTACAGACTAAGTATAATGAGGTGAGCATAGTGGACAAGTATGAATATAAGTTGAAGACAGAACAGATGCTAAAACTTATGGAAAACGGTGCATACAACAGAGCCGCTGAGATTGCTGACAGCATTGATTGGAAGCGTGTCAGAAATGTAAATATGCTGTTAAACGTCAGCAATATATATGAAAAGATCAGAGATTACCGTAAGAGTTTTGGAGTTCTGAGAGCTGCCTATCATAGAACAGAGGGGAGCAGAAAGATATTATATCGCTTGTGCACTCTTGCGATAAAGGTTGGAAATCTGGAAGAGGCAATCGACTATTATGATGAATACGTACAGGCTGCACCAAAAGATCCGAATCAGTACATCCTAAGATACCGCCTGTTGAGAGCACGAAGAGCTCCGATCGAGCAGCAGATCCGTGCGTTGGAGCAGTTCAAAAAAGCAGAGTATGTCGAAGAGTGGGCATACGAGCTGGCCAAGAGATATGAAGAAGCCGGGATGACAGCCGAATGTCTGGAAGAGTGTGATGATCTGATCCTGTGGTTCAGCGAAGGCAAGTATGTATACAAGGCTATGGAACTGAAGATGCGATACAAGCCATTGACTCCGCTGCAGCAGGAAAAGTATGACAGAAGGCTGGAAGAAGCAGAAAAATCTTCAGAAAGAGAAGCAGAAAAACTGATCGATCTGGGCAGAATAAAAGCTGAGGAAGAAGAAAAGCGGAGAAGAGAGCAGGAAGAAGCTGCCCGCTATACAGAGGATATGCTGGAGCGTTCTGAGCAGATCGCAGAGCCAGAGAATGCCGAACTCAGTGAGGAGGAAGTGGCAGAGCAGCTGAAAAAAGCGGAGCCGTCGAAGAAGAAGCTGGGTGATACGATGAAGCTTGGCGAGGCGCTTCAGAATCTGTTCCATACAGAAAAAGAAGAAGCGCAGGAGCAGGAAGAGCTGGAACTTTCAGAAGAGGATGCGGAAGAGTACGAAGAAGACATCGAGGAATTGGCAGAAGAGGACGCAGAGCCGCTTGAAGCCGATGGCCAGGAGAGTACAGGAGAAGATGATTGCTCAGATTTGGCAGAAGCACTGGAAGAGATTGAGTCATTATCAGATCTGGAATTGTTGGATCAAGTGGCAGAGGAAGAAGTGATCGAAGAACCTGTAGAAGAGATCGTTGAGGAGACGATCGAGACGAAAGTTAAGGAAGTTGATCTGAAAGAATTAGAAGAGCTGGCAGAACCGGAAATGGCAGATGCAGCAGATGTGGAAGTAATCGAGGAACCTGAAGTAGCAGAAGAGGCTGAGAAGGAAGATATGGAAAAAGAATCTATTAAATTAGAAGAAACAGAAATCAAAGAGGATGAGAGAATAGACGAGCCGGTTGACGATATACTTGATATTGATGATATTCTTGCTGAGTGGGAAGCCGCAGAGGGCAGTGTTGAACCGGAAGAAGTTCCAGAAGTGAACGAAGAGGATATAGAACAGATTGAGCGCAAGCCAAAGAGCCCGATCTTATCCCCGGATATTCAGAGGATGATCGATGAGATTGAAGGTGTGATTCCGGAAGAAGAGAGTGAGGAGATTCCGGTACACACGAGTACTCCTGTTGAACCTCTTGAGAATAAGGAGGAAGCAACAGAAGAGCTTAGAATGGAATCAGAAGAGCTGACTCTGGAGGTTGACAGTGCAGAAGATTATGAAGACCTTCTGACAGAAGACGCAGCAGAGGAACTGGAAGAGGAATTCGAAGAAGAACTGGATTACGATGATGATTATGAGGACGATTACGAATCGATTGCAGCAGGGCTGCAGGAAGAGTTCAAGCCGACGCTGAGTGATGAACCGGACGATCGTGAGATTTCGGATGAAGAGCCTGTTGAGTCGGATATTCTGAGTTCTACGACACCGCTGAGCAGAAAAGAGACTGCGAAGCTGATTGCGACAGGAAAGACTGCACCACTTCCGATGGATGAGATTGCAGATGCATTATCGATTTCCGATACAGGATTTTTGGTACACAGCCGCTATGATCTGTCCGGACAGGGTGCAAGAAAAGCAGGGCTGACAGAGGAGCAGAAGAAGCTGTTCTCCTACTTTGTTCCGGTACGTGGTATGAGCGAACAGCTGGTAGATGTTCTGGAGCAGGATCGCAATTGTACGAATAGAAAAGGTACTTCAAACACAGGAAACCTCCTGATCGTTGGAAACAAGGGGAATGGAAAGACGGTTCTCGCAGTTGATGTCGTAAAGGCAATCCAGAAGCAGAGAAAGATCCGTCAGGGAAGAGTCGCGATCATCACAGGTGAGGCATTGAATAAAAAGAAGATCAGTGATATCGTAGCAAAATTATATGGTGGAGCACTGATCATTGAAAAAGCCGGAAAATTAAGTGAAAGAACGGTTGCGAAGCTGAACAAGGCGATGGAAAAGGATACAGGTGAGATGCTGATCGTATTGGAAGAGCAGAGAAAGCCGCTGGATCGGGTTCTTTCTTCCAATAGAGAATTCAGAAAGAAATTTACAAGCAGATTGGAAGTGCCGATCTTTGTAAATGATGAGCTGGTTACATTTGGTCAGACTTACGCACAGGAGAATGGATATCGTATCGATGAGATGGGAATCCTGGCGCTGTACAGCCGGATCGATGCGATGCAGAGAGAAGATCACGCAGTGACAGTTGCGGAAGTAAAAGACATTATGGATGAGGCGATGTCGCATTCACAAAAGGTATCCGCCAAGAAGCTTGTGAAGCGAGTTCTTGGAAAGAATACAGATGATGCAGACAGAATTATTCTGACAGAAAAAGATTTTAATATTTAGAATTAGGAGATATTGTGAAGTAGAAGAATCTACGGAAGTAACAGATCTTAAGTGTTCTGAAAAGCTATTGACAACGAACAAATGTTCTGATATATTATGAATTGTAAAGAGGAACAAGCGTTCTGATTTACATGGTGCACCAACGTAGTAAGTGAACTGTGACAGAAGTTGGAAGAAGGGATTTGTTTGGAAGCAAAAGGGATCCACGTACATTGCCCGACCCCGAATTGTAATAATAAGCGGCTGTTTGATAATCTTTCCACAATAGATGGCGTGATAGAGATCAAGTGCAGAGATTGTGGAAAAGTCGTTTCTATTGACCTGGGACGAGTGATGAAGGGCAAGCGTCATATAAAATAAATAGAGAACTTTGAGTAGAAGTTGTCCGATGAGACAGAGGTTACCGGAGTAGAGATCAGACAGAGTGTTCTGATAGCTACTCCGGTTTTTGTTTTAAAAACCAACTGCTGCTACCACAAAAAGGAAAGGGAAAAAGAGTATGTTTAGTGGAAAAAGTGTAATGTTAGAGGGATTTAATGAAGAATTAAAAGAAGCAGAAGCTATGGTCAAAGAAATTTCTGAGGAGCAGGTATCACTTTTGATGTTGAAGGCAATGGCGGGTTATCCGATCTTTTTAAAAGGAAGAGGAAGGGGAATTCAGCTTCGGGAAGGAAGGGACGAATCTGTAAGAGGGCTTGTTTTAAGTAAGGCGCAGATTATAAAAATCAAGCAATATGTGTCTTACGGACTGTCGCTTCCTACGAACCTTGAAGATGTAGAACAATATCTGAATTATTCGAAAGAGCTCAATCCGAATCTTTCGCCGAAAAATTTTCAACAGCTGTTTGAGATGATCAAAGAACATGTAGAGCAGTGGTCTGATCTGGAGAGCAGAATTAAATCAATCGGTACAGATCTGAAGGTGTTCAGCGGCAATTACACAATGATCGGAGAAGAGATTGTGAAAGAGATCGATAAGATGCCGATTATGGAACAGCTGAAAGCGTTGGAAGAGAAAGAACAGGAATTACAGTTTACCCGTGACGATGAGCAGAGTAAAATCGGATTGATGGTACTGCTTGAAGAATTGAAAAGAGACATTGCAATACAAAAAGAAGCTACGAGCGCACTTTTTGAGACAATAAGCAGATATCGTGAAAATATGGATAATAAGATTATTCCGAGAACTGCGGGCATTCAGGAAGAACTAAAATGTCTGGAATTAAATCAAGAGATTCAAGACCTGCGGGAGAAAATGGTAAACAGGCAAAAGGAAATTGAGTTATTGGATAAAGAATATAAAAAAATGGTAGGATACACATTCTGGGGTGCAATTGGCATGATTTTCCCGCCGGCAGGTGTGGTTGCATGGGCATGCACAGGCGGCATCTATGGATCCAAGGCAGAAAATATAAGACGCAGAAGAGCACAGGAATGTGCGGAATTGAGTAAGTATAGAGAGCAGCTTCGAGAAAAAGAAGACTTTGTTGGAAAAGTAGTAGCTGTCAGAGGAAATATGGCAGATGCCAGTATTGTGATCAATGAGGCGGCAGCAGGCGTTAAAAATCTTGAAACGGTATGGAAGTCTGTGGAGGCGTATGTTGAAAATTCCATTGAGCAGCTAAAAGACGTAGATAATTCCACGTTGTTGCTGCAGTTTAAAATGAGAATGCAAAGTACAGTAAATTCATGGTCAGAGGTGGGGAATATTACAGCGGAGCTTGTAGCATTGTTTGAAGAAGCGCAGAGAGAAGTAAATGCCAAAGTGAGAAGTGTGAAAGACCCGGGAAAAGAACTGCAGTTACAGCGGAAAAAATTAAACAACGCAGTGATTCAGTTTGATATGGAATATCTGCCGGAATTAAAAAACAGCATGGAACAATTAAGAAGGTCAATTCAGGAATTTGACAATGATATTGAGAACAGCTATCTAAGATGTATTCCTGAGATGAAAAATTTAATCACAAGACTGACGGAGGCAGAGAAAATATATGAAAGCTCGAACTGCACTCCGGAAATCATGGAAAAAGTAATGGAAATGGTACAAGAAGAGAAATCCACTATGCAGGATACTTTGCTTGAAGCGGCAAAGACCATTCATAAAGGAACACTTGGGCTGAGGGATGACAGTTTGAAAGAGCAGATGGATGATGCCGTATTGATGCTGGAGGACATGATTAAAAAACAGGCAGAATATGCATATGGAATTCTGGAGCCTGAGTTGACAGCGCTTGCGAAAGCACTGGAAAGTGTTGATGCGACGCTTCTGGAAAAATTAGATGAAAATCCATTTCAAATCGTGATGGATCTTCTTCCAAAAGTGGAAACGATCGAAGGGCTTGATCTGACACAGCCGGAGATTGCGGCAATGAAAGCAACATATGAAACAGCACTGTCTGTGTTGAACAGAATGGCGGGATCAGCAGATATCCTTAAATATATGTCAATTCATGACGAGCTGAAAAAGAAGTATGAAGATTTGGAACGGGTTTTTCAGGAAGCAAAAGCACTTTGTGATAAACTCGAGCTCCATAGCCGAAGCTTGAAAAACCTGTATCAGGTACATGAGGTAAAGGAATATTTTATAGAATGTGGAAAAACACATGAAATGAATTTGCAGGATCTTTTGAGACAGCTGTTATTCGGCAAATTAAACACTGCCTCTTCCGTCACATTAAAATAGGTCTTTTA
>ERZ1673695.955-NODE-955-length-35317-cov-14.567750_pt1 | contig 35317 bp, 24 predicted proteins | sample MGYA00580225_ERZ1673695 | MGnify/ENA primary metagenome ERZ1673695 (study PRJEB41218, sample SAMN15661739) | gut metagenome | host: Homo sapiens | place: Canada: London | collected 2015-08-20/2019-03-30 | study: EMG produced TPA metagenomics assembly of... | reverse complement strand
CAAGGAGATGATACAAGCAAGGAGATCAGACTTATCAATGTCCGTGAGAACGGAACATATATCCAGCCTCGTGTTATGCAACATTGCAGCCGTGTGATTCACTATGATATGGGATACAAAAATTTCGACTTCCACTCATTGCGACACACACATACGACAATGCTTCTGGAAAACGGAGCGGCAATGAAAGATGTTCAGCATCGCCTCGGACATAAAAATATTCAAGTAACCTTACAAATCTATACTCACCTTACACAAAAGATGCAGAATCAGACAGTTGAAATTTTGAATCAGATTCCCATTGATGATTCCTGTACCCCAAATTTATCCGAAAGGGGTACAGTTGTTACCCCGGATTTGGACTTCGTTTTACCCTGCGAGAAGAGCGAAAAACCCTGTAATTATGCGGGTTTTAGAGACAATGCTTTTCAAGTTGGGGTACAAAATTGTACCCCGGATGAAAATTTGGGGTACAAAAAGGGTACAAAGCATAAAATTTTACCCCTGAAAGCGAGTTTTGAAAGCAAAAAAAGAGCCACCAAATAGGCAGCTCTTTTTCGGAATAAATCCAGTATTTATGCGCTTTTTCGGCCTTATTTGCTTGCTTCTTCCACAGCAACAGCACAGGCCACGGTAGCGCCGACCATCGGGTTGTTGCCCATGCCGATCAATCCCATCATTTCAACGTGAGCAGGAACGGAAGAAGAACCTGCAAACTGCGCGTCCCCGTGCATGCGGCCCATTGAATCCGTCAGACCGTAAGAAGCCGGCCCCGCCGCAACGTTATCCGGATGCAGCGTACGTCCCGTACCGCCGCCGGACGCCACAGAGAAATACTTCTTGCCATGTTCAATCGCCCATTTCTTATACGTACCGGCTACAAGATGCTGGAATCTCGTCGGATTCGTAGAGTTGCCCGTAATGGAAACGTCCACCGCTTCCTTCTGCATAATGGCAACGCCCTCGTTGACATCGTTCGCGCCGTAGCAGCGTACGTTCGCACGGTCGCCGTTCGAAAACTTCCGGACCTCCGTAACGGTCAGCTCTCTTGTGGCAAAATCAAAATCCGTCTTCACATACGTAAAGCCGTTAATTCTGGAAATGATATAAGCGGCATCCTTGCCCAGACCGTTAAGAATGACCTGAAGCGGTTCTTTTCTGACCTTATTCGCCGTCCTTGCGATTCCGATCGCGCCCTCCGCAGCGGCGAACGATTCATGGCCCGCCAGGAAGCAGAAGCACTTCGTTTCTTCACGCAGCAGCATGGCGCCAAGATTTCCATGTCCGAGACCAACCTCTCTGGCATCCGCAACGGAGCCGGGAATACAAAACGCCTGCAGCCCAAGCCCGATCGCCTCCGCAGCCTCCGCGGCGTTTTTCACCTTTTTCTGAAATGCGATCGCGCAGCCGAGCGTGTAGGCCCACACTGCATTTTCAAAAGCGATCGGCTGTACGCCCTTTACGATTCCGGCAACATCCACGCCTTTCGCATCGCAGATTGCCTTTGCATCCTCCAAGGAAGCAATCCCGTATTCCGCCATAGCTTTGTTGATGCCGTCTATTCTTCTCTCATAACCTTCAAATCTTACCATGGTTCGATTCCTCCTTATTCATTGCGGGGGTCAATGACCTTAACGGCGTCGGCGTATCTTCCATATGTACCGATATTTTTCTCATATGCTTCCTTCGGATCGCTGCCCTTTTTAATTGCATCCATCATCTTTCCGAGATTTACGAATTGATACCCGATCACCTCGTCGTTTTCATCCAGTCCGATGCTGAGCACGTAGCCCTCCGCCATTTCCAGGAAACGCACGCCCTTTTCCTTGGTTCCGTACATCGTTCCTACCTGAGAGCGAAGTCCCTTGCCGAGGTCCTCAAGCCCGGCGCCGATCGGAAGCCCGTCCTCGGAAAATGCAGACTGCGTTCTGCCGTATACGATCTGTAAAAATATTTCACGCATTGCCACGTTGATGGCGTCGCATACAAGGTCGGTATTCAGCGCCTCAAGAAGCGTTTTCCCGCCGAGAATTTCGGCCGCCATCGCTGCGGAATGCGTCATTCCGGAGCAGCCGAGCGTTTCTACAAGCGCTTCTTCAATGATGCCGTTTTTCACATTCAGCGTCAGCTTACAGGCTCCCTGCTGAGGGGCACACCAGCCCACTCCGTGCGACAATCCCGAGATGTCGGATATTTCCTTTGCTTTTACCCATTTTCCTTCTTCCGGGATGGGCGCCGGCCCGTGATTCGGCCCTTGCTTGACACACATCATTTTTTCTACTTCATGCGAGTAATTCATGTGTAAATAACCCCTTTCTTAAGTTGTACGGCTCATTATACCGCGCTTTTCAGAAAATAACAAGCGTTCCGAACGACACGGCCGCCGCAAAATCCCCGTTGGTTTCCGCAAGAACACCCGCCTCGCCCGCCGCCGGAGCAAGCTGCGGAGCCGTACCGGAAAGAAAATAAAAATCAGCGTTTCCCTCCTGTATTTCGCGTAAAATATACGTGCCCTCACTGCAGGAAAATACCTCGGTCACACACTGCCCCTGCGCGTATCCGGACGTGCCCAGCATATCTGCGGAAAGCAGCGCGCCCTCGGCCGAAAGCAGCGAGACGGCTTTCACCGTACCATCTGCAAAATAGGAAACGTGGATCAGGTTGTTGGAGGCAGAGCCGTCCCGGGCGGCCGGAACGGGGCCTTCGATGCTGCGGGAAAGCGGTACGTTCAGCGGCTCCGCCGTGTATTCCCCCGCATCCTCCCGGAGGACGGTAAGCCCATAATTATAGCTGCTGGCCGCATTCATCCAGCTCTGCACATTTTTTGTATTGAAAACGAGACTGCCGGAAGCCAGCATGGCGACATAATATACGCCGTTCTCCGCCGGATAGATTGCCATATGCTCCTCCAGCATCTCGGCGTGCCTCCGGTAGCGCCCCGGCAGACGCATCAGCTCGGATGCGGCGCCTCCGTCCTCAGCCAAAAGGTACAGCGTACTGCCGGACGCCGCAATAAAAGAACCGGTCTCAGTCTCCGTCTCTCCCGGAACGTATAAAAACACATGATAAAGATCGCCAAGCTCTTCATAAAGCACTGTTTCAGCGCCGCCGGACACGCGGACGATCCGTTTGTTTCTAAGCGAATAATAATACGTTTCACCCGAGGCACCGGGATACGTATACTTCGGAATAACGTTATAATAGCCTCCCTCTATGACGGCCTCCGCGGAGCCGTTCAGGATGTAATCCTGCCCGCCCTTTCGGCAGCATACGGTAAAATCTTTATAGTAGTCATCATAATTGTATGCGCTATCACCGGGAAAATAAAGAGCCTCCACTCCTTCTGACAGCTTCTGTACGGCGCCGGAGGCGGGATCATATCGAGAAAGCGTTCCCTCCAGAGACAGCGAAACGATGCTGCCGTAGGCCTCGAATACGCCGGATACCGCGTTGTCTTCCGAAAGCAGCAGAGTGCTTCCTGCGGTTTCCCCTGCCGGGTCAGAGCGATACAAAAACAATTTATTGTTTTGGGCGTAGCCCGTCGCATAAATCAACGTCAGCGCCTCCGTCCCGTCGTTTTCCACGAGATCAAAGCTATCTACCCGGTCGGAAATGAAATACGCCTTCCGCGCTTCAATATCATAATAATACAGATACGGAATGTCGTTAAACTCCAGGCGGTATACGATATACCTGCCGTCTTCGCTTACGACACAGTTTTTCTTATAGCTGAGGATTTCATTGAAATCCATGAAGCTGCCGTAGTAAGAAATATTGATTTCTTCCGGCGTAATATCGGCCACGTCCTCTCCCGCCGTCAGATAAAGCCGATCCTCCCGCGCAAAGATGCACGGCCTGTCCGTCTCGGCAAACCCGTAGCGCTCCTCCGCCCATTCCGTACGGATCAGAGAAGCGTCCGCAGGCGCTTCGCCGCCGATTTTCTCCGTCAGCCACGTATCCACCGCCTCAAGCGTCAAAACAAAATGCAGAACGAATATTACCGCGGCAGCAATCAATACCGCACTGATAAATTTAGCAATCTTCTTCATCGCCGCGGCTATACCTCCATTTATGCTTTGCTGCAAGTAAAATGATTCCGATCACGGAAATTACGAACCACGGCAGAACCTCAGGCAGCCTGTCCAGTACGGATGAGACGCTCAGCGCCCTCCGGAGGCCGAGCATCGCCGACGAAAAATCCTCCGCGGAGGCAAAATATTTCATCCGGTAAATCCCCGTACCGCTTTCCGCAAGATATGCGTAAATTCCGCCGCTCGTGTCCAGATCGTAGAAAACCTCAAGATTGCTCGGGATTTCCACAGCTTTCCCATCAATCGTCAAATGGTACGTGGGGCTGTCCTCCGCTTCTGCCTGGGCAATCGTCAGAAGGAACTCTCCCGCAGAATTCAGCTTATTAAGCGATCCCGTCTGGGAAATGCTTGGCACACGGAAATCGTTTAAAGCGGAGTATACCCTCATGTCCGTTTCGACGCCCGCAAGGTCAAGCTCTGCCAGGAAAGCGGACGATTGCACCGTTCCGCCCTCCTCGCTTCGGATTCTCGACGTGTAAATATAGTAATCGATTCCGTTTCCGTATATTTTGAAATCGTCGTATCGCTCCGCCTCCAGCGAGGTCATCTGAAAATCGGATTCGCTGTAGTCAAAATATCTGCCGTAAATGCCCAGATTGCCGTTCGGTTTGATCTGGCATTCCATTACGGCGGAAACGTATTCGCCTTCGTTCAGAAGCTTTTTGCTCCAGAGCAGTGCGCCCGCCTCGGAAAATGCCTCCGCAAAGCCGTAGCTGAAGCCGTGTCCGTCCTCTTCCCCGGACGCCGCCCCACAGAGAATCAGCAGCCCGTCCTGCAGGACTCCGCAGGTGATGACATTTTTCGGCTCATATTCATACGTTCTTACGGCCTGTCCGTCCGCAGTATACAATACCGCGCTCCCCGTGCCGGCCGCAACGATATATTCCATCTTCTCGTCGGGCAGAATCAGCTTCAGAAGCGTTTCTTCTTCCCGCCGGGGATCAAATTCCGCTTTTTTGGAAATTTTCATGGTCCCGCCGTTAACGCGGGCCGAAAAGCTGATCGAATACAGGACGCACAGACCGTCTTCCTCGCAGAGGATCTGGATTTCCTCCGCTCCAGTGCGGATATCATGGATTACGCACGTTTCGAGACTCGTGCCGAATTCTCCGTACGCCCTCTGCGTACCGGAGCTGTCGTATATTGCGTAATAATATTTGTTTTCTTCTACCAGCGTTCCGATCACAGCGCAGTATTCCGCTCCCCCGGAAAGCAGTCCAGAGCCGCCCGAAGAATACGAAGCCGGCGCGGCGGACGCCGGAGTCGGTTCGGCGGACGCCGAATCCACAGCAAACAGATAATCCACGGTTCTGTTTTTCGCAGCCTCCAATTTCTCTTTTGTAACGGAGCCGTCCTCCGGCAGCAGATAGTCATTGCATATATTCACGGCGTAGCGGAACCCGCCTGTAATCAATATTAAAAATATCAAAACACTTAAAACGCTTATCAGAATTTTCTTCAGCATATTCTTACTACCTCGAGCGTTAGTATATCACGGATTCCGGAAAATGTGTAGTATTCCTTCACGCCGGCAGCAGGAAGCGATGCGTTCCGCAGGAGAAGCGGCAGACGACGCTCCCGTCCGCACCCGAACGGACCTCCGCCTCTGTATTCGGCGGCACCGTAAGCACAACCTCCAATTTTTCCGGAGCACCCTCGGATCTCTCGAAAGAGACGCAAATCGGGCCCTTCACTGTCGGAGCTGTGACAGACGCTTTTTGGAGCGTACCGGCCTGGATCCAAACCTGAAACCGGCCGAAGCCCGGTTCAAGCGGACGGATTCCGAAAATTCCACGCACGATCTGGCTTGCAGGCGCAGAGCCCCAAGGATGCGAAAACGTCATGTTCGGCTTGTTTGTCGGATTCCATGCTTCTGTGGTGATCGTGGCACCCTTTTCCAGCATGTACGCCCATGTCCGTGCGCCGTCGGCAGTATCCTCCTGCAGAAGCAGCTCCGCGGCGTAATCTCCGGCTCCGGCCGCGTACAGTCCTTCCAACAGATAAAATGCCCCATACACGCTCATTTTAATCTTGCCCTGCTTCTTCAGAAAAGAAATCAGCGCCCGGCGCATCTCGTCCCCCTCGTAGACGCCGCAATACAGCGCAAAGGCGGACGCATGCTGCGAAAAGTGGCGCGCCGGCGTACGGTCCGCGCAGAGTCCGTCGTAAAATGCGCCCTGCTCCGGCGCATACAGCAGAGAAATCAGAGACGCTTTCAGCTCATCCGCACGGCGCTCCATGCGCTGCATGTCTTCCGTTTTATTCAATACCTGTGCGATTTGGGAAAGGCAGCGCAGCGCTTTATAAACCATACAGTTCAGAACGGTATTATACTCCGATTCTTCCCAGGCGTAACCGTCGCGCTCAGATGCCGGCCAGTCTACCAGCACCGCATTTACGTTTCCTTTCTGCAAAATGCCTCTGCCGTACAGTCCCTGGCAGTCCGCGTACTTCTCCGGAAACAGCTTCCCCTGCAGAAGCTCGTAATCGCTGCGGAGCAGCGACGCGTCGCCGGTATAAAGATAGTCTTCCCATGCTATCAGAATGGAAATCAAAGCATATTCCGCAGGCCAGGTTCTGTGCGTATTCAGATACAGGGCAGTGAAGCGGGCAAGCGCATAGCGATCCTCCACGGCATACGCCGAAAGCATGTTGATCAGCGCGTCGCCCTCATATGCGCCGCGTTCCCGCGACTGCGAGTCGACGTACAGGTCTTGATTGGTAGCCTTCACCGTATATTTGGTAAAATCGTAAATTCGGTTCAGTAGCGTGCTGCTGCTTTCGAAGCAGGACGCCGTTTCATCAAATTCCTGGCGGATGGCGGTGCCCCAGATTCGCGCGGGAGAGGCCGGAAGATTCAGCAATTCCACATAGCGGAATGTTTTCATTCCCGTATTTTCCAGCCTGTTCCTTCCGGATTTCAGCCGCCACGTTTCCTCATAGCAGTTTCCCGTACGCATCCGGTAGCGGACGCGGCCGTTTTCCAGCTCCTCGCCAAAACGCACGATGATCTCGGCGGCTTCCGGCGCGTCAATCTCTAGACCGATTCCGCCGACAAGCTCTTTACCGAAATCGACGAAGAAGACACCCTCTTCCTTAAGATCTCCGGTTTTCCGCGGCGAAATTATATAACGGTTTATCGGCTCGGCCGGATACGGCCGCACGGAAGCTCCCGGCGGCAGAAACGCCGGCACGGCGGGCTCCCAGCAGAGCCGCCCGAGCGCCTCTGCATCGAAATTTTCCGCAGGCGCAAAATAATATCCCGTTCCGATAGAGCCCGACGGTCGAAATACAGCGGCTACATCTGCGGCCTCCCAGCGGTCTGCATCCGCCGTGCTCAGCAGGGACTCCGAAGAGCCGTCCTCATAATATGCACGGATCTCACAGAAAAAAGACTTCTCCGCGCTCGTGTAATTCAGCGCAGCAACCGCGTTTTCCTCCGCACAGACAAGCGGCGTGATATCAATTCCGTTGTAATATACAATGTTGTTTCCCTGCGCGTCCTTTCCGTAGCGCGACGGCCCAAGGCCGGCAAATACGCCGCCGACGTATAAGCTGTATACGTACTGTCTCGCAGGCTCAGGAGAACACGCCGTAACGTTTGCCAGGATTTTATACACCTTCCGGCGCGGGCGGCGGAACGATGCGCGCAGGATACAGAAGTCGGGCTTTCCTCCGTGCCAGATTCCGGCCGGAGCATGCATAAATGCCGACTCTGTGAGAAATGCAGCCTCTTCGCTGACGCCCTCCTGCCCCTGATCGCCGCGGACTGCTACGCGCCATAAATAGACGCTGTCCGGCTCCGGCGGATGCGCCCATGAAGCGATTTCAATCCCCGACGACCGGCTGTCTTCGACAAATCCCGTATCCGCCGCAAGTGCTTGTTCCATGGGTTTACGAACCTGGAGCCTGTATTCCTTCTGTGCGACCAGCGGCTGATCGGAAGAAAATGCCCAGGAAAATGTCTGGCAGCAGCAGGGCACCGCGGTAGGATCCGCGAGGAGATTCACTCTGAGATTTTCCGGCTTTACCATTCTCTCACTTCCTGTCGTGTTTTTGGATTTCGTTGATATTTTAACATAAATTGCGGAAAATACAATTGTTTGCTATAATATACAAAAGCCCAATTTAGGAGGGATTTTACAAGTGAACGACAAGCCGGGAAATAAAAAAAAGATACCGATTTTCGCATATTACATTATTCTTTTGGGGATCGTTCTGATCATCAGCTATACGATGCTTCCGAAGCTCATGGAGCCGGATTATAAAGAAATCTCGTTCAGCGAATTTGTCCAGAAGGTGGAAAATGACGAGGCCCAGCAGGTAGAAGTCAATTCGAAGCAATATACGATGAAGCCGAAGGATTTCGAGACCTCCAACGTTTACTACGTCACGGGAAACATTAACAACGAGTTTCACGAAAGCACGGCGCTTCTGTCCCTGCTGGACGAAAAAGGGATTAAATACGATTCTCCGATCGTGAGCTCGAATATCTGGCTGGAAATTTTGATCGCCTATGTGCTCCCAACTGTAATTATGGTCGTTTTGTTCGTAGTCCTGATGCGTTCCATGAACAAGCGGATGGGCGGCGGCGTAATGTCGTTCGGAAAGAACACGAGTAAAATTTATGCGGAAAAGTCCACCGGAAAAACATTTGCAGACGTTGCCGGTCAGGACGAGGCAAAACAGAATCTCGTAGAAATCATCGATTTCTTAAACAATCCCGGAAAATATACCGCGATCGGGGCGAAGCTGCCCAAGGGCGCGCTTTTAGTCGGACCGCCGGGAACCGGTAAAACGCTTCTTGCCAAAGCGGTCGCGGGAGAGGCGAAGGTGCCGTTTTTCTCTCTTTCCGGTTCTGAATTTGTAGAAATGTTTGTGGGCGTCGGCGCCTCACGCGTCCGCGATTTGTTCCGCCAGGCGGTCGAAAACGCGCCGTGTATCGTCTTTATCGACGAAATCGACGCCATCGGCAAAAGCCGCGACAACGGGCTGGGCTCCAACGACGAACGGGAGCAGACGCTCAACCAGCTTCTGGCAGACATGGACGGCTTTGATTCCTCAAAGGGCGTCGTGATTCTCGCCGCCACCAACCGGCCGGAGGTACTGGACAAAGCGCTTCTGCGGCCGGGGCGCTTCGACCGCAGAATCATCGTGGATCTCCCCGATCAGAAAGGCCGCGTCGACATTCTGAAGGTTCATGCAAGGAACGTACTTATGGAGCCCGACGTGGATTTTGAAGTCGTTGCCAGAGCGACGCCGGGCGCTTCGGGAGCCGATCTTGAGAATATCATCAACGAGGCGGCGCTCAGAGCGGTACGCGCGGGGAAGGTGCGCGTCAGCCAGCAGGAGCTCGACGAAGCGATCGAGGTCATTATCGCCGGAGAAGAAAAGAAAAACCGCGTGATGTCAAACGAGGAGAAAAAAATCGTAGCATATCACGAAACGGGGCATGCGCTGGTTACCTCCCTGCTCACGCATACAGAGCCTGTGCATAAAATTACGATCATTCCGCGGACGTCCGGAACGCTTGGATACGTCATGCATGTTGCAAAGAAAGAAAAGGTTCTGCTGACGAAGAAGGAGCTGCTTGAGGAAATTATTATTTTAACTGGAGGCCGAGCCTCCGAGGAGATCGAATTCGACTCCGTTACGACGGGCGCCTCTAATGATATCGAACGGGCCACAGAGATGGCGCGGAATATCATCACGACCTACGGAATGAGCGACACCTTTGGATTTGTCAACTGGCAAAAGAAAAATAGCATGTATCTTGTCGATACGAAGACGATGAATTGTTCAGACGCTACCTTTGCCAAAATCGATGCGGAGACGCATGCAATCATCGCAGATTGTTATCAAAAAGCGCTGGCGCTTCTGAAGGACCACAAGGCCACGCTGGATGCAATCGCCGCAGTGCTTTACGAGAAGGAAAACCTGACAGGCGACGAATTCCGGAAGCTGTTTTCCGAGCTGGAGCCGGATATCGTCCTTGCAAGCGCGGACGAAGGCGTATGACGGACATTCTCACCGTTACGGTCAATCCCGTAATTGATATTCATTATTATACGGAAAAATTTGTGATCGGCAGGGACAACATTGTTTCCTGCCGTGAGCTTTTTGCTGCCGGAAAGGGCATGAATGTTTCGCGCGCGCTGCATGCATTCGGCATTTCCACCGAAGCGTTTCTGCTGCTTGGTACAGAAAACGCTTCGGAATATCTCCGGCTGGCAGGCAGTTACGGCGTACCGGTTTCTTATGTTCCTGCGGAAGGCGCCGTGCGGGAAAATATTTCTGTAAACGCCCCGGATTCCGAAACACGGCTTTGCAGCAAAAGCTTTACCGCCTCCCCCGCTCTGCTTTCCGAGCTTTCCGCCCGGATTTTTCCCGCCGCGGCTCGCGCCGATGCAGCGGTATTTTCCGGCAGTCTGCCGCGCGGAATCACGCAAAAGGATTTTGCTGAATTCGTGCAATCCGTCCGGCGGGCCGCGCCGCATTGCAGAATCTTCCTGGACTGCCCTTCCCTGATGATTGAAGCGGCAGCCGCAATCGCACCGTTTTTAATGAAGCCGAATGCAGAGGAAGCGGCAGGACTGCTCGGTCTTCCGCGTTCCGAAACACCCTCGCCGCAGGCGGCCGTGCTTTGGGCGGAGCAGCTCTGCATCCGCGGACAATGTGCCCACACCGTTGTCAGCTGCGGAGCGGCCGGCGCCGCGTACGCCTCGAAGGGCGGTGCTTCCGGTTTTCTGACCGCGCCCAAGACAGAACGCACAGTCTCTACCGTTGGCGCGGGAGACAGCATGCTGGCCGGTATAATCTACGGCTTTTTTCACGAAAACACAGCGGATCTGAAAAGCGCCCTGCGATGGGGCGCCGCATTTGGCAGCGCGGCCTGCCTCACAAGAGGAACGCAGCCGCCTGAACAAGAAACCGTTTTAAAATTGCTGCGAAAGCTGTGAGCCGGCAGGCCTCAATTGATCGGCACGGCATGGATGGCATCCGCAATCAGCCTGTGTCCTGCCAGGTTCGGATGGATCCCGTCCTCACACAGAAAATCCGTATAACGCCTGTTTCTGAGAAAAATACTGCGGATATCGAGCAAGGGCACCTGCAGCGCGTTCGCGATGCCGCTCACAGCGACGCTGTACGATTCCTGCCAGTGATAAATAAAGCGCGTCGCACCGCCGAGCCATTTTAAAATATTTTCTGCGCTGCGGCCTCTGCTGATCCATTTAAAATACTTGTTTTCGTCAAGAGGAGGAAGATTCAGAACGACGATCTTCTTGCCCGCCTGCCGGACCGTTTCAATGAGAGACTTGTACAAATCCACAAATTTCCGGATCGGCGTTTTGGGTAAATGCTCTGCTTCGGGATCCGCAGCCACCTGTTCCCAGTCAAAATCACAGTCATTCCCTCCAAATTCCAGCGCCACCAGGTCGCAGCCTTCGATCCGTTCTATGTTTTTTCCGACGGCCTGCAGGCCCTTGTCCACTGTACAGCCAAACTTGGAAAAGTTGAGAATTTCAATCTGCTTCTCGCTACTCAGCAGATTAACAAAGCTTTCTCCGAGGAAGATGTATTTTTTCTTCTCCTGGTCGTACACGACGCCCTTTGCAATGGAATCCCCAAACACACAAACACGCTCGAACAAGGTGCGGTCTCCTCCGTTTAATAAATTATTCTTTAATATTTTAACGCAATATTTTGTTCTGTCAAATTTCGTTTCACACATTCGAAGAAAACGGTTCTGTTATTGCCTGCAGTTCCCGTTGCGGGATCCGATGAATCGGAAGAAACGGCGTGAGATCCGCCGTACAGGGTGCGAGTTTCTTTTCGAACCACGCTACGTCGTGCCACTTTCCGCATTTATATCCCGTCTGTCGGCAAACGCCAAGCTGTCGGAAGGAAAAAGCCCGATGCAGGCCTTCGCTCTTCACGTTCGGCAGCGTAACGCCGGCATAGACAGTTCTGACGCCCTGCCTTTTCAGGATTTCCAGCAGAACGGAATACAGCCTTTTCCCGATTCCCCCGGATGTAAAAGAAGAATCAACATATACGGACAGCTCCGCGTTCCACTGGTAGGCCGCGCGTTCCCTATGCCGGTGCGCATATGCGTATCCTCGAGGCACTCCGCTTTCTTCCCACACCAGATACGGGTATTCCGCCGAGATCCGGCGGATTCGCTCCGCAAATTCCGCTTCCGTCGGAAGCTCATATTCGAAAGTAACGGGAGTGTCTATGTACTGGGCGTAAATTTTTAATAACGACGCGCTGTCGTCTGCGGATGCAAATCGGATCATGCCGTTCATGCCGTTTCGTCCTTTACCTTTTTAAAAGCTTCAGCTTTTTTTCGTCCGTCGTATCGCGGAGAAGCTCCCGCAGATCTTCCGGCGTGCCCTCCGTAAAATCGTCCTTGTCAAGGATATACGCCTGAAATTTGGATATATAGATGTAAAAGCAGTATCTGGATTCATATACTTTGTAGATCGACACGTATTTTACAAAGGAGTCCTCAAGGAATTGCGGCGATTCCGATTTCAGCCGAAAGCCCTCGGCTTCAAAGGTGTAATTGCAGACTGCTCCGAGCGTAGCGGCTTTTTTCATCGTAATGCGGGGAACGGCCCATGCGGAAAACGGAACGCCGAACCATACCAGCAGCAAAAGAATCAGATTCAGCAGGACTTCCGTTCGGAAGCCATACGCCAGATAGGCAGCAGCAAACAGCCATAAAAGAAGCAGATCGCAGATCGCGATAAAAATCCACATTGCCTTTCTCTGCAGCATGTGGTAATACTGAAAGCGCAGGAGCTGTTTATAATCATAACAAGTCGTGACCGAAATCTCCATCCGCAGCGAACCTTTCTGTCCCTCAATTCCAAAAAGTGGGCTTATGATATCACAGCCGCAGCCTCCTGTCAATCGGGTTTCCCCTGTTTATTCTTCTCCAGCAGGGCGTGCTTTACATCCCAGAGCCGCCGGGAAAGATCAACATAATACTTATGCGGGTTTTCAAAGCGTTTCACTTCATCCCAGAGAGATTCCACCTGTTCGGCGCAGTAGGCTTTAACCGCATTCAGCGGAGGAATTTCATATACGCACGTTCCGCCGCGGAAGACCGGCACAAGCAGCTCTTTTGCAGTAAAATTCGTCAGCGTTTTCGTTTTCCACGTCGTCTCGGGATCGAAAATCGTATGCGGACAATCCTCCGAAATCCTCTCATCATGAATACAAAGCTCATCTGCAAGGGCTTTTCCGCTTTCATTGTCAAACAGACGGTAAACCCTTTTAAAGTGAGGATTCGTAATCTTCGCCGTATTTTCGCTTACCTTGATTTTGGGAATAATGGTCCCGTTCTCATTTTCCACAGCCGCGAGCTTATATACGCATCCAAACACGGGATCGCTTTTTGATGTGATCAGCCGCTCTCCTACGCCGAACGTATCGATCTGCGCGCCCTGCATGAGCAGATCCCGGATCAGATATTCGTCCAGCGCATTGGAAGCAACAATTTTGCAGGTTTCCAGGTGCGCATCGTCCAGCATTTCCCGGGCCTTTTTGGAAAGATAGGAAATGTCGCCGGAGTCAAGCCGGATTGCAAAATCCGTAATTCCCTGCGGAAGCAAAACCTCCCGAAAGGCTCGGATAGCGTTGGGAACGCCGCTTTTCAGCGTACTGTAGGTATCGACCAGAAGCGTTGCGCCATGGGGATACAATTCGCAGTAGGTGCGAAACGCTTCGTATTCCGTATCGAACATCTGAACCCAGGAATGCGCCATGGTTCCGCCGGCGGGAACGCCGTACAGCACGTCCGTAAGCGTACAGGCTGTCCCGGCGCAGCCGCCGATATATGCCGCGCGCGCGCCAAGCACGGCGCCGTCCGCTCCCTGCGCCCGGCGCGAACCGAACTCCAGCACGGCTCTTCCCTGCGCGGCGCGCACGATTCTGTTGGCCTTCGTTGCAATTAAAGACTGATGGTTCAGGGTAAGCAGCAAAAAGGTTTCGATCAGCTGCGCTTCGATCGCAGGCGCACGCACGGTCAGAATCGGCTCGTTCGGGAACACGGGAGTCCCCTCGGGGACCGCATAAAGATCGCCCGTAAAACGGAAATTGCGAAGATACGACAGAAATTCTTCGTCGAATAGTTTTCTGGCGCGTAAGTATGCGATATCCTCCTCTGTAAAGCAAAGCTGTTCCAGATATCGAATGATCTGCTCCAGTCCCGCAGCGATCGCAAAGCCGCCGCGGTCCGGAACCGTTCGAAAGAACACGTCGAAATACGTGTATTTATTATAAAACCCGTTTTTGAAATATCCGTTTCCCATTGTGAGCTCATAAAAGTCACAAAGCATCGATAAGTTTCTTTCTTCCATCTTTACCGGTTCCTTCCAATGATTTCGATCTGCAGTCCCGCCATGACGGCGAGCGCCGCCGCATGCAGCGCAGCGCTGCCGCTCGCCGTGCAGCCGGCGTCTACCAGGATCGGCGTTTCCGGCTGCGCCGTCTTTGCCAAAACGGCGTTGGAAATCACACAAATATTAGAAACCACACCTGCCAGCTCAATCCTTTCGTACGGCGTTTTTTTCAAATATTCGTACAATGCGTCGGATCCGAAGGTGTTTTTGCGGAAGCAACGGTCCGTCTCCTCGCAAAGGGCTGCGATTTCGCCCGCAAGCGCATGGCCCTGCGTGCCTTCGATACAGTGCGGTACGGGCAGATGCCGCCCCTCCTGCGTATCAGGATAATTTTCCCCATGCGTATCGAATGTAAAAATCACGTCGTCTCCCTGCGCTTTGTATGCTCTGATTTTCTCAGCAAGCCGGGGCGCAAGCATAGCGGCTTCAGGGAAACCGAGAGCGCCGCTTACAAAGTCGTTTTGATAGTCTACAATAATGAGGCATTTTTTCACGCAAGCCACTCCCTGCCATTTATTTACATAAAAATGATACTCCCCCGGATCCAGAATTGCAAGCCGGATTCCGTATTTTTCAAAGCGCTCCGTTCAGCGCTCCTCTGTCCGTTCGGCAAGCTTTTGCTCGCACGGCAGCATCACGTCTTCATAATGCTGAATTTTGCGGTCCAGACGCTCCAGCGTCGACTGCAGCGCTTCGATTCTGGCGAGCAGCTGGTCCCGCTGCTCGATCAGAATCTGCTTTCTTGCTTCGATCGTGGCGTCGCCTTTTTGAAACAGGGAAACGTATTCAATCAGCGCTTCGACCTGAAGCCCTGCGCCGCGCATGCATTTTGCAAAGCTTACCCACATGCAGTCGTTCTCGGAATAATCCCGAATCCCGCCCGCCGTCCGGCGCACCGGAGGAATCAGGCCGATCCGCTCATAATAGCGCAAGGTGTCAGGCGAAAGACCGTACTTGCTGCTTACCTCTGCAATAGTCATCAGAAACGCCTCCTTACTTTGATTCAAAGATTGCCGCAATCTCCTTTAAATGCCGGATAATTGCGATATGCTGCGGACATTGCCGTTCGCATTGCCCGCAGGCGATGCAGTCCGACGCCTTTCCCGCATTCTGCGTATGATTTTCATACTCTTGTTGCAGGGAAATGATCTTACTTGGCGCACGTTTTTCCGCGTTGTACAGAGTGAAATATTCCGGGATCCGGATGTGCTGCGGACATCCGACGGTACAATAATTACAGCCCGTGCATGGAATGGAGATCGCGCTTCGGATTGCCGAGACAACCTTCCGCAGCACCGTTTTCTCGTCTTCCTTCAGCGGAACAAACGCTTTCATATAGCTCATATTGTCGCGAAGCTGCTCGAAATTGCTCATTCCGCTCAGCACCGTCAGAACGCCGTCCAGGCTGGCGGCAAATCGGATCGCCCAGGAGGCAGGCGAGCGCTCCGGCGCATAGTCCTTCAGCAGCTGTTCTGCCTGCTCCGGGAGCCTGGCAAGCGTACCGCCCTTCACGGGCTCCATGACGATGATTTCTTTGCCATGCTTTCTGGCGGTTTCATAACATTTTCCGGATTGTACTCTCTGGTCGTCCCAATCCAGATAATTGATCTGAAGCTGCACAACTTCAGTTTCCGGATGCTCCGTCAGAATCTGGTCCAGCAGTTCGGCATTGTCGTGATAGGAAAAACCGAGCTTTTTGATCCGGCCCTCCATCTTTTTCTTTTGAAGGAACGCAAAGCCTCCCAGCCGCTCGGCAATCTCATAATGAGCAGCGTTAAGACTGTGAAGCAGATAATAATCAAAGTATTCTACGCCGCATTTTTCAAGCTGTTCGCAGAAAATCCGCTCCATATCCTCTTCTTTCTTCAAAAACATCGTCGGCAGCTTGCTGGTCAGCGTGAAGGCGCTTCTGGGATATCTCCGGACAAGCGCCTCCCGGATCGCGATTTCGCTTTGGAAGTCATGATACATATATGCGGTGTCAAAATATGTAAATCCTCCGGCAAGAAATTCGTCCGTCATCTGCTTCAGCTGCTCCAGATCGATGCTTTTCGGATCCTCCGCGTTTGTCAGCGGCAGACGCATCAGTCCAAATCCAAGTTTTTTCATAATGAATCTCACTCCTATTATTCGTATTGTTATTTTTCCAGTTAGACTATGCTGTTTCAGATACTGCAGCCCGATCCTCTTTCCCTGCTCTGGACGGTAAAAAAAAGCTCCAGCCGCAGTCTCTTTATTCACTCACATCGGTTCATGCCGCATAACAGGTTCTAAACAGGAGCAAATCCTTTCAAAGCCTTTGCCGCCCGCAATTCGGCTGGTTTTAATTGCATGTCATATGGATTCCCAGCGACGTTGTTCCTCACTATCAATTTAAAATTTGACTTTTCATCACTGGTCCTTATTTCCCGAATGTTTCCGCCGCCTGCTTCATATTTTCCCGAATCGGCACGCGGAACGGACAGCGTGTTTCGCAGACGCCGCACCGGATGCAACTTCCCGCCGTATGCGGCAGCGCGCCATAATGCTCCCTGACTGTTTCGGGTACGGCTCCCTGCGCTTTTGCAAGATTTAAAAATTTAGTGACGGATGCGATGTCGATGCCCTCCGGACACGGCGCGCAGTGGCCGCAATACATGCAATGTCCTTCCCATTTGATCTTTGGAAATGCGGCAAGTGCCGCGGCATAATCTTTCTCATGGTCCGGCGCATGCTCGTACGCCAGACTCTCCTCCAGCTGGGATATTGTATGAACGCCCGTCATCACGGACGCTACCGCAGGACGCGTCAGCGCATAATGAAGACATTGGCTGACCGTCAGCGCTTTGCCCGCCGGCGACTGCTCAGACAGAAGATCACCGCCGCCAAGCGCTTTCATTACCGTAATCCCGACGCCGAGCCGCTGACATGCTTCGTATAATTTTTCCCTGTCTGGATCCATATTCAGAAGCGGACCCGCATAGCTGTCGTCCGACCAAAGCGTTTCGCAGTCTTCGTTTGCCGGAAGCAAATCATAGCAGGGATTTACGCTGAACATCAGCACGTCGATCAGGCCGCTTTCTGCTGCGGCCAGTGCCGCCAGCGGATTATGACTGCTCAGGCCGATCCGGCGGATTCTTCCGGACTGCTTCAGATTCAGTGCGTATTCCATGATTTTTCCCTCAGAAAGCGCCTTCCATTCTTTTGGTGAATCTACGTAATGAATCATGCCGATGTCGATATAATCAGTCCCGAGGCGTCTCAGAAGCTCCTCAAATGATTCCTGCGTTTCCGCAGGATCACGCGTGCGCTTGTATTGCCCGTCACGCCACACGGTACATAGATGCGCCTGCAGAATAAAACGCTCCCTGCGCCCGTTCAGTACCGTCCCGATGCGGCTTCGAAGCTCGGGATCAGGGCTGTACAGATCCATACAGTTGACCCCGCTGTCGATCGCCAGATCAAACATTTTTTTCGTAAGCTCCATGCTTTTTCCTGCGAAGCCCTCGCAGCCCAGTCCAATCTCGCTGACGGACAGTCCTGTCCGTCCCAGCATCCGATAATTCATATGCCAGCCCTCCTGCCGCAACCAGAATTTATATTCTTTGCGCCGGCTCTGCCGTCCTTATAGCATAACATCTGGAGCGGACTCTAAGTCAAGAAAAATTTGCGGACCGGCGGCTGGGCTGCATTCCTTCAAAAAGGCGCTCCATTTATCGTTCGTATCACTCCCAGCTGCGGAAATACAGCTTCCCGTATCTGTTCGGGAAGAAAGCATCCCTAAAAATACTTTATTATTCACTCAATAGTTTCCGTCAGCCAAAACGGACAAATGTTATATATTGACAATCTTTCCTTCGTGCGCTAAAATTCGTTCGTTTTCGAACAAACAGGCTTGGCAGCCTTGCAGTCGGAAAGGAGGATGGATACATATGGAAAAAGAATGCGGAATGTGGATCAACATCTTGTCCCATAAGCTGAAAAAGCGCATGAACGCCAATATGCAGAGCCTGGGGCTCACCGGAGTACAAAGCCGTGTAATGCACTACATCCTTGTAAAATGCGCTGATGGGCCAGTGTTCCAGCGCGATATAGAAAATGCCTTTGGCTTCAGCCGCTCCACAGCCACCGGCGTTCTGCAGCTGATGGAAAAAAATGGTCTGATCCAGAGAGAAAGCGTGGCCAGCGACGCGCGCCTGAAAAGTCTGATCCCCACCGAAAAGGCGGCGCAGCTGGAGATCCAGGTTGAGGAATCTCTTCGCCGCACCGAACAGCGCCTCACGCGCGGCCTGTCGAGCACACAGATTACGCTGTTTCTGGAAATGATTGCGCACATGTCCGAAAATCTGGAATGTTAGCCGGCATCCGGCTCATATGTTTCCACAAACAATTTTATGACGCATCCTGCTCGTGCGCGCCGGTGCGTCAAGCTTTGGAGGAGGAATGTCACGAATGATAAAAACACTTGCTCGCAGCATTCGCGAGTTTAAAAAAACGGCCATCCTGACGCCGCTTCTGGTCACGGTCGAGGTGATTCTGGAATGTATCATTCCGTTCACGATCGCCAATCTGGTAAACCAGATGCAGGCCGGCTGCGGCATGGATGTCATCGTCCGTTATGGCATCGAGCTTGTAGTCATGGCCGTTCTGTCACTGATTTTTGGCGTTGCGGCCGGCAATACCTGCGCGGCCGCTTCCACGGGCTTTGCGCGCAACCTGCGCAAGGACATGTTCTACCGGATCCAGGATTACTCCTTTGAGAATATTGACAAATTTTCGGTATCCAGCCTCGTTACCCGCATGACCACCGACGTCGTAAACGTGCAGATGTCCTTCATGATGATTATCCGGATCGCCATCCGCGGCCCGCTGATGCTGATTTTTTCCTTTGTGATGGGCTTTGCCATGGGCGGACGGCTGGCGTTGATTTTCCTGGTTACTATCCCGCTGCTGAGTATTGGACTGATCCTGGTGATTCGTGCGGCAACGCCGATTTTCCGCCGCGTATTCCGCAAATACGACGCCTTGAACGACTCGGTTCAGGAAAACGTACAGGCCATGCGCGTCGTTAAGAGCTATGTACGTGAGGAATATGAAAAAAAGAAATTTTCCGCTGCAGCCGAGGATGTCTGCAAGGACTTCACACGGGCTGAACGGATTATGGCGCTCAACAGCCCCTTAATGCAGTTCTGCGTATATGCGGGCATGGCGTTCGTGCTCTCCTTCGGCTCTTATGCAGTTATTACCGGACAGGGCAGAGATATTAACGTAGGACAGATGTCCGCCATTCTTACTTACAGCTTTCAAATTCTCATGAGCCTGATGATGCTGTCTATGGTATTCGTAATGATTACGATGTCGATGGAATCCGCCGAGCGTATCGTGGAGGTTTTGACGGAAAAAAGCAGTCTGACCAGCCCCGAGAACGCCCTTACGGAAGTCAGGGACGGTTCGATCGATTTTGAAAATGTCAGCTTTAAATATTCAAAGAAGGCCGAGCGCATGGCGTTGGCCGACGTAGATCTGCACATCAAATCCGGTGAGCTCATCGGAATCTTAGGCGGCACAGGTTCATCCAAATCTACGCTGGTGCAGCTGATTCCCCGTCTGTACGACGTCACGGAGGGCTGCGTTAAGGTAGGCGGCGCAGACGTTCGCGATTACGATCTGGAGGCGCTTCGCAACAGCGTGGCCGTGGTGCTGCAGAAAAACGTGCTGTTCAGCGGCACAATCAAAGACAATCTGCGCTGGGGAAATCCCGACGCTACCGACGAAGAGATGCTCGAGGCCTGCAGGCTGGCGCAGGCCGACGAATTCATCCAGCAGTTTCCAGACAAGTATGATACGTGGATCGAACAGGGCGGCGCCAATGTCTCCGGCGGACAGAAGCAGCGTCTGTGCATCGCGCGTGCGCTTCTGAAAAAGCCCAAGGTGCTGATTCTGGATGATTCCACCAGCGCCGTGGACACGCGTACCGACGCGCTGATCCGCCAGGGCTTCCGCGAATTCATTCCTGAAACAACAAAAATCATCATCGCTCAGCGCGTAGCCTCCGTGCAGGATGCCGACCGCATTATCGTGATGGACGGAGGGCGCATCAGCGCGATCGGCCGTCACGACGAGCTGATGAAAACTAACGAAATTTACCGCGAAGTATTTACTTCTCAGAATAAGGCAGGTGATCAAGATGGCGAAGAAGAATAATGTGAATCCCGTTCCTTCTACTACGGCCCGCGGCCAGCGCGCGCCCAAGGGTGTGCTGCGCCGGCTGCTGCGGACGCTGTTTGAATTCTATCCAGTTCTGCTGCCCGTCACGCTGGTATGCATTCTGATTAATGCCATCGTCAGCGCCGCGCCTGCGATCTTCATGCAGAACATCATTGCCATCGTTGACGAAAGCTACAAAAGCGGAGACTGGTCCTCAGTCTCAGGACGTATTCTCACCTATGTGGCCATACTGGTTGGAATGTATGTCATCAGTCTGATTGCCGGAACATTCTACACTCAGATGATGGCCAATATCACGCAGGGCTCATTGAAAAAAATGCGTGAGAAAATGTTCAGCCACATGCAGGATCTCCCGATCAAATATTTCGACACAAACGGACATGGCGATATTATGAGCTATTATACCAACGACGTAGATACCCTGCGCCAGCTCATCAGCCAGAGCCTGCCGCAGATCCTGATCTCCGGCGTGACGCTGTTGACCGTGTTCTGTATCATGATGTATTACAGCGTAATCCTGGGGCTGATCGTGGTGGCCGGCGTCGTCTGCATGGTATTTTCAGCGCGCGCCATTACGAACCGTTCTTCGAAATACTTTCTGCGCCAGCAGATCACGATCGCCAAGGCAGAGGCTTTTATGGAAGAAATGATGACCGGCCAGAAGGTAATCAAAGTGTTCTGTCACGAGGAAGGCGCAAAAGCCGACTTTGATAAAGTAAACGGGGAAATCTTTTACAATGCCCGCAACGGCAACCGTTTTGCCAACATTCTGATGCCCCTTCTGGGAAATATCGGCAACGTGATGTATGTAGTGGTCGCCCTGGCGGGCGGCGCGCTGATGCTGTCGGATCTCCCCAACATCAGCATTTCCGGCATGGCCTTCGGCATCAGCATCGTAGTACCGTTTCTGAACATGACCAAACAGTTTGCCGGCGCAATCGGCCAGGTATCCAACCAGGTAAACATGGTAATCATGGGCCTTGCAGGCGCGCACCGCATTTTTGCCCTGCTGGATGAGCAGCCTGAGACTGACGAGGGCTACGTTACTTTGGTAAATGCCCGGGAAAATGCCGACGGCAGCCTGAGCGAGTGCGCGGAGCGCACCAATGTCTGGGCCTGGAAGCATCAGCACCACGATGGCACCATCACCTACGCCCGGCTGCAGGGCGACGTGCGCTTTTACGACGTCAACTTTGGCTATACGCCGGAAAAAACCGTGCTGCACAATATCTCCCTGTACGCGAAGCCTGGACAGAAGGTCGCCTTCGTCGGCTCTACCGGAGCGGGCAAAACCACCATTACAAACCTTATTAACCGCTTCTACGATATCAGCGACGGTAAAATCCGCTATGACGGCATCAATATCAACAAAATCAAGAAAGCGGATCTGCGTCACAGTCTCGGCATTGTATTGCAGGATACGAATCTCTTTACCGGCACGGTGATGGAAAACATCCGCTACGGCAATCTGGAGGCAAGCGACGAAAAATGCATTGCCGCCGCGCAGCTTGCCGGCGCAGACGACTTCATCCGCCGCCTGCCCGAGGGTTATAACACCATGCTGCACGGCAACGGCGCGAACCTCAGTCAGGGCCAGCGCCAGCTGCTGGCCATTGCGCGTGCCGCTCTGGCCGATCCGCCGGTCATGATTCTGGACGAAGCAACCAGCTCGATTGATACGCGGACAGAGGCTATTGTACAGCGCGGTATGGATGCGCTGATGAGCGGGCGTACGGTGTTCGTTATTGCGCACCGCCTCTCTACCGTACAAAATGCAAACGCTATTATGGTGCTGGATCACGGCCGCATCATCGAACGCGGTACTCATGAGGACCTCATTAAGCTGAAAGGTACATACTATCAGCTGTATACCGGCGCGCTGGAGCTGGATTAACCGACTGCAGATCGGAGCTTGAATTACCCGGCAGCTCAAATATCGAGCTGCCGGGTTTTTATGGCTTTTCTGCTTTCCTTTTTCAAAGATCAATCACCCTGCATTTCACAGTGGCGGAGGAATCTCCCCTTCTTCATTATGACCGGCAACGGATCGGGCTCTAAAACCGGACTTCCGCCGGAAACGTGAATTGCAAGATTTGATACGCTCTCGAATATATTAATGTATTTCCCAAGGCGGATTGTTCGTCCCTCCAGGCCGTTCTGCAAAGGTGCAGATGGCTTTTCAATGGAAGTAAAGGATCGTCCATCATTATTTTCTTTCACAGTAGGCACGGAACGGAATTCTGCGGCATTTTGGATTTGCTATGTCATCTTTCATTCTTCGGCTGATTTCATGCAAATATCGAATTAAAACCGCGCATTACATAGCATCAAATCATAATATTTGCAGCTATTATTAATTTTGAGCATCGAAACTATAATGTATATATCAAAAAATAAAAATTAAATATTTACAAAATATAAATCATGTGGTATTATATGGAATACAAAGACATGAATTTCATATATTTTATTTTAAATAAAAATACATGAAATAACTAGTACGTATAATATAAGAATAACTATAATGCAATAGTTAAAGTACAAATATTTTTATCTTATAATTGGAGGAAATAATGAAAACAGTATCAATATTATATCATATTATCAAAAATTATATGATACGCAATAAAAGTATTTTTATTGTTTTTATAACCTCTTACATATTAATGGGACTGCTGATCGTATTTATTTATGGAGCTTTTTTCCCTTATGTATCGGAGCGGAGAAGCAAAGATCTGCTGGATTGCCGTTATATTGTAAATTTTGATGGAGAAATGCCAATCGACTATCTCAGCCGATTCTATCAAAATATGTTTATCAAAGACAGCAGGCATTTCGAGGTTGAGACGCGGCTCAGCGGACAAGCTGATTCTTTGTCAATCCATTCTGTTTTCAGTCCGGAACACGATGTTATATTAGCATTAAAACAAAGCGGAAGACTTTATTTCACAGAAGATGAAATTAAAAATTCAGAAAGAGTTGCAATCGTAACGCCGGATTTAGGACAGTTGGGAGATACAATAACCGTCGATGCAATTGGAGATCTGAAAATAATCGGTGTTTTAGATACTATTATCCCACGTTCTATTTATATCCCGTGCAGTTTATTCCTAAATGAAAATTTTACAGTAAATACTATGTATTTTGTTGTGCAAAGCAGACTGAATTTACAGGAAATCAAATCGCTCGAGGATTTTTTGTATGCAAACGAAAACGTATTCATCGTACAGGGCCCGGCGCCAACAATGTCAGTTATTACCAGTGACATATCGAGTTGGCTTATATCATTCTTTATAATTTTATTAGTCATTTTTATTCTTTTCCTGTTTTTTGCGCAATATATGTCGGAAAAAAACAAAAGAGTGTACGCCATTTTAGGAATATTAGGTGAACGGAAAGAAGGCATATTATTTTTGCTGATAATAGAACGCGGTACCCTTGTTCTAACATCGATGTGCGTTGCATCTGTAATTCACTTTTTTATCCGGAATACTCTGCATAGAATCTTGAACCTTCCAGATTGTAAAATGATTTTTAACGATTATGTAATTGTAGCTCTATTATGTTTTCTGGCGTCGCTGATCGCTGCGATACCATATGCTGTATCCTATTTATTTAAGCAATATACGGTTCAGCTCAAGCAAAGTGAATGACAATCTGGAGGAATTTATATGATAAAGAAAAACTTATGCTTAATCAAAAAATTTTATAAAGATATAAGATTATCCTCTTTACTGCTCTTTATCGTATTTCTCCTGGCGCAGTTCAGTATGCTGAGCCTGATCGGCAAATATAGAACCTGTATGTATTACGACCGCTGCTATAAACACATTCCGGATGTCGAGCGATCTGTATATTATGGATATGAAGCGAATTTGATGACCGGAACGTCAGACACTAATATGTATCAATGTATATTAGATGAAATCAGCCAAAGAGGGTGCGTCGAACGAATATTATATATGTCTTATCTGGGAACGATAGACTTCCAAGGGGAAAGCATAAATATACTTGCCATGGATGGAGATCTGTTAAGGTGCAGCGTTGGTCTTGAGCAAAATAGCAAGGATTGGAATAACACAGGGATTGATAAGGAAGGCAATTTACAGATTATTTTGACGCCGAAAATATTTTCTAACCATGATTTAAGGGATAAAATCAATTTACAGGTTACTACCAATGGCCAGACAGTCGATATTTCCGCCGTTATATCAGGAAGATATAAAACGGTCGCGTGCCTTCCAAATTTCAATCAATACAGTAACAAAATGGATTATTATGATATGTTATCAGAATATACAAATACGATATTCGTACCAAAAACGCCGGAAACAGAAAAGCTTCTTATGAAAAATGATATATATGACAGCAAAATGGGATTTATCATTTTTACAAATGATTCAACTGAAGCCGAACGAAGCAGTATATTGGAAGAACTGAATCAGCTGCATTTTTCATTTAATACATATGAGGATATTATCAGCAATTCCAATCATATAACAGAAGAACAGATGAAAAATGCGCTTCTGCTTCCTATGCTCGCATTTGTTTTAACATTTTTATTCTCGGTCTCTATGATCCTTCTGATGCTTGACAAAAAGATGGAAACATACTCCATATACTATTTATACGGCCTTAGTAAAAAGAAAAGCTATTTTTTGATTCTGGGAAGCATTGGTTGTCTGGAACTGCTTGCATTTGTAATCAATGCTGCAGTCAATATATTTTACTGCCATTTCCCAGAACGAAGGCCTGAACTCATACGGGATATCCAATTTTCATGGGACAATTTATATTTGTTGCTCGTACAAGCCGTTATTATATTGGGAATTATATTTTTAGAAATTTTTGTAACGTATCACAGAAAATCATTTATCGAAATTAAAAACCAAGAATTGAAATAGGAGGAATGTCATAATGAATATCATAGAACTAAATGGGATCAATAAGACATATCCGATCGGTAAAGAAAAATTTCAGGCGTTGAAAAATGTCTCATTATCGGTTGAACACGGAGAACTGCTTTCTATTATGGGGGCCTCCGGGTCCGGTAAAACGACACTTCTCAATATTATCGGACTTGTGGATCGCTTTGACAGCGGCAAGTATCTCTTTGCAGGCGAAGATGTTTCTAAAATACGGGATCGAAAATCATCGAGGATCAGAAATGAGAAAATCGGCTTCGTTTTCCAGGATTTCTGCCTTTTACAAAATGAATCTGTGCTATTCAACGTAATGCTCCCCCTCTATTTCAATCAGACGCCATTTCGGAAAATGAAGCGAAAAGCGGTCGAGACACTGCAGCATGTGGGTTTGCCCGAAAATCAATATAAAAAACCGGTAAAATTGCTTTCGGGAGGTCAAAAGCAGCGCGTTGCAATCGCCAGAGCGATCGTTAACGATCCGCAGGTTCTGCTTGCGGACGAGCCATCCGGCGCGCTCGACAGCGAAAGCTCGAAGCAGATCATGGAGCTTTTTAAAAAATTGAATCAGGAAGCAAAAACCATCATCGTTGTGACACATGACAAAACAGTTTCAAGCTATTGCAAAAGAATCGTGAATATTAAAGACGGCCAGGTTTATAAAGATTTATAACAAAAACACCATTGATTCCAACCTCTGGGAGTTCAGATCTCAATGGTGTTTTCATTATGGTGGGAGATCATGGATTCGAACCATGGAAGTCATCGACAACAGATTTACAGTCTGCCCCATTTGGCCGCTCTGGAAATCTCCCATGTGTAACAGCATCGCCGCCCGCTGAAACGACTGGAGCTGGTGGACGGATTTGAACCCCCGACCTACTGATTACAAATCAGTTGCTCTACCAGCTGAGCTACACCAGCATCCTGTGTGCCGGTTAAGGCGACAACGTGCTGAATTATACATAGAATTGCACGTCTTGTCAATACCCCGGACGAATTTTTTTGCGGCACGCCGCATCCCGAACTATTGCATTTTAATTTATTATTGATATAATCAAAACAATCTATACGTCATAAAGGAGCATGATATATATGATACTGCCTGATTTTTCGCTGCTGGAGAACCAGAGTGTTTTAAACAGAATGAAAGAGCCGGCAAGAGCGTGGTACATTCCCTACGGCTGCAGATGCAGTGCGCTTTCCGGCGCAAAGATCATCAGCGGCAGCGCCGCAGGAGCTGCGTGCGCTCAGGTGATCGCAGAACGGAACGGACGATACAAGTCGCTGAACGGCGATTGGGATTTTATCTACTGCAGGAATAAACGCGAGGCAGCGGAAGCGCTGGAGGCACTGGAAACGAACCGGCAGGCTGGCATCCCGTGCGATAAGATCAAGGTTCCTTCCAATTGGCAGATGTACGGCTACGATGTTCCGCAGTACGTAAATTCATTTTATCCAATTCCGCTGGATCCCCCGCATGTACCGGATGAAAATCCCGCGGGAATCTACAGAAGAGAATTCCGTCTTCCGGAACGCTGGTCCGGTGAAGAAATATACTTGAATTTCGAGGGCGTCGATACGTATTTTTATGTATATATCAACGGGGAGCCCGCCGGAGCTTCCCAGGGAGCCCACCTTCCGTCAGAATTCCGCATTACGGAGCTGCTTCATTCCGGGAAAAATACGATTACAGTGCTTGTATTTAAATGGGCGTGGTCGACCTATCTGGAGGATCAGGATTTTTACAGACTCTCCGGAATTTTCCGGGATGTATATCTGCTCGCGCGGAATAAGGAGCATATCCGGGATTTTGAAATCCGCACCTCCTTAGACGCCGTCTTTGTACGCCTCCAAGCAACGGCGGCCGCCGGAGCGGCCAGCGTGGAGCTGTACGATGCCGAACACAGGCAAATCGCCAGAAAAGATGCAATAATCCGGGAGGGCGCCGCTGAATTTCATTTTATAATTGAAAATCCGCGTCTTTGGACGGCAGAGACTCCGTATCTGTATACGCTTTTAATTCACGCCTATAACGAAGTCATTCCGGCGTGCGTCGGAATGCGTACGGTCTCAGTCGGCCCAAGCGGCGAATTTCTGATCAACGGCTCCCCTGTCAAGCTGAAAGGGGTAAACCGGCACGACACAAATCCCGACACGGGACACTGCACGCCGCTTCGCGGCATATTAAAAGAATTGCTGCTGATGAAGCGGCACAATATCAACTGCATTCGGACCTCTCATTATCCCAACACACCGGCGTTCCTGCGGATGTGCGACGAGCTTGGCTTTTATGTCATAGACGAAACCGATCTTGAGACACACGGCACGGCGCTTGGCGGCCGGGAATACGGAAAAGATCAAAGCCTTATGCTTACCGATAATCCGGAATGGCGCGACGCCTTCGTGGATCGGATCGAGCGGATGTATGAACGCGATAAAAACTGCGCCTCCGTCGTGATGATTTCTCTCGGGAACGAGGCGTTTTACGGAGAAAATCACAGAGAGATGTCCCGCTATGTCAAGAGCCGGGACGCCGGCCGGCTCGTGCATTACGAGCGGTGTGAAAACGCCGCCGAGGATTCGATCGACATCTACAGCAGAATGTACGCGTCTCTCGATTTTATCGAAGACTACTGCAGAAACAGCAATTATAAAAAGCCTCTTTTTCTATGCGAGTATTCGCACGCCATGGGCAACGGGCCGGGAGATCTGCAGGACTATTGGAACCTGTTCTACCGCTATCCGAATGCCGCGGGGGGATGCGTCTGGGAATGGGCGGATCACGCGGTACGAAGCGTCGAGGATCCGAGCGTCGTTCCCGCAAGGCGTGCGGCGTACGGCGATTCCATGCCGCAGTATGGAAAAAACAGAGACTGCGCCGCTGCCCGTCCGTTTTTTTCCTACGGGGGCTGGTTCGGAGACGTTCCGAACGACGGAAACTTCTGTGTGGACGGACTGGTCGATCCGGATCGGAATCCGAGTACAGGACTTCTGGAGCTGAAGAACGTAATCGCCCCCGTGCAGGTGGAGGACGCCGGAATGGAAAACGGCATGCCGGCGTATCGCTTCACGAATCGATATGATTTTACGGATTTGGAAGAACTGGAAATCCGTTATAAAATCAGGACGCCTTCCGCCGTATTTCTGCAGGGCGTGCTGCCGGTAAAATGTGCGCCCGGGGAGACGGTTTCCGGAACGCTTGCGTTTACGCTGCCGGAATTTTCATTCGAAGAATTTTTCACGGAATTCAGTTTCCATACAAAAAAAGATACCGTCTGGGCAGAAGCGGGCTATGAGCTTGGCTTTGCCCAGCTGAAGCTGCCTGTAAAACAGACGGTGCCGGAAACGGAGCCCACCTCCTCCATGCCTCCGCTTACCGTTACCTTTTCCGGGGAAGTGCAAAGCGGCGTTCTGCAGGCGGAGGGCGAGGATTTTGTTTATCGTTTCGACCTGGACAAAGGACATTTTACGAGTATTGTGTTTAATGGGATCGAGCTGCTCGCCGCGCCTACGCGGTTTTCTGTCTACCGCGCGCCTACGGACAACGACAGAAATATCCGGCGGGCCTGGAACGGCAGCTTCCTGCAGCTGGCGAAAGAAAAGCTTTATTCCTGCCGCGTACTAGAGGTAAACCGAAAATACGTGACACTGCTTGCTTCCTATTCGGCCGCCGCGCCGTCCTTTCTGCCGTTCGTAAAATATTCCGTTTTATGGGTCATCTACGGAAGCGGCGAAATCGGCGCGAGCGTTACGGCGGAGCTCCGTCCCGGAGCGGGGATGCTGCCGCGCTTCGGCCTCGAGCTGGCAATGCCGCCCGGGAATGAGCAGCTCCGGTACTGCGGCTTCGGTCCGGGGCCGGCATACTGCGATATGCGCCATTTCTGCAAAAAAGGAATTTATGACGCATCCGTCACGGAAGAATTTACTCCGTATATTTTCCCGCAGGAAACCGGAAATCATTACGGCACGGAATGGGCCGCCGTATTTGACGCCGAGGGACGCGGGCTGCTGTTTAAAGGAATACAGGAATTTGAATTCAGCGCGCTGCACTATACGGCGGAGGATCTCGACACCGCGCAGTTTGCAAAGGATCTGCAGCCCAGAAAGGAAACCATCGTAAGAATTGATTATAAGCAGTCGGGCATCGGTTCCAACAGCTGCGGACCGGAGCTGCTTCCGCAATACAGATTCGACGATCCGCAGTTCTGTTACTCTTTTACCATAAAGCCGATCTTTACGGAAAACACCGATCTTTTAAGGGAAAGCAGAACGCTGCCCGGTATCACGGAGGAAACATCATGAAAAAAAGACTTTCTGCCGTCCTTTTATGCTGCATGCTTGCGCTCTGCGCCGCCGCATGCGCGCATAAAAAGAACGAACCCGAGCCTTCTTCTGCTGTCACGTCCTCGGTCTCTGAGCCTTCTTCCGCAGGAGCTCAGACGCCGGGCCGGACGCAGACGCCGAGCGGGAGCGGCACTGCTTCCCCCGCAGGAGCAACCCCGTCCGCTTCCGCCTCACAATCTGCTGCGGCGACACCAAGCGGCGCCACAGGGCGAGTCGTCATCCGAGATCCGGAGGACGACGGTCCAACCGCGCCGATTCTTGTACCGGATCCCGGAGAGCCGACGGTTACGTTCTCCGCAGCAAGCGGATTCTACGAGAAGGCCTTTTCCCTTACATTATCCTCTGACGACGGATATACTATCTACTATACGACGGACGGCTCCGATCCGAAGAAGAACGGTAAAAAATATGAAGGGCCGATTTCGATTGAAAAGAGCGCAGGAAGCGCCGGACCGCTTACCAAAAGCATAGCCGCCTCGTTTCAATATGCGCCGCCCGCTTCCCAGATCTGCGGCACCGTCGTGAAGGCATATGCCAAAAAGGGCGGCAGCGTTACGGACACCGTAACGAATACGTATATTGTTTCTTCCGGCTTTTCCAGAAGATACGGTCTTCCAAGCGTGTCCATTTCCCTTGCTCCGAACGATTTTGCCACAAAAAGCGGAATTTACGTCAGCGTCATGGATCATCCGTTCGATACGAAGGAACGAAAAATCGCTTTCTGCGAAATGTTTGACCGGACCGGAACAAAGGTCTCCGGTCAGTATATAGAGCTGAGCATGAATGGAAACGGTTCCCTGGGGAATCTGCAGAAATCGATGCGTATTTATTTCAAAAAGGACGCCGCGCCCGGCATTTCAAACAATCCGGGCAAGCTGAATTACGATATTTTCGAAGGCCGCGTGCAGGATGCAAACGGCGATACGATCGATTCGTATAAAAGGCTGGTGCTGCGCAATTCCGGCAACGACAATACGTCCTCCATGCTGCGCGACGCGCTGATGCACCGCCTCAGCAAGGATCTGAATTTTGACATCATGGAATCGCAGCCGGCCATGGTCTTTATCAACGGTGAGTTCTGGGGCCTGTACAATATCCGCGAGCGGTATGATACCAAATATTTCATGGCTCATTACGGCATTGCAGAAGAAAACATCGTAATGCTCGAAGCCCCTTCCCCGCACATTACCGGGAACGGCAGCTCCGCGTATGTGCTCAACGACGGAGAGCCGGGCGACGAAAAGCCCTTTCAAACGCTTGTAAATTATGCCAAAACGCACGATCTTTCTGTCAAATCCTATTACGAGCATGTCGCTTCTCAGCTGGACGTCGAGAATTTGATTGATTATTATATCGCGAACCTGTACTTCTGCAACCTCGACTGGCCGACAAATAATATTAAGGTATGGCGGAACAAAAACGAGTCGGATCCGAGCGGCTTCGATACGAAATGGCGCTTTGTGCTTGTCGATATGGATATGGGCTGCGGCCTTGCAGGGCAGGCTACGGAGGACATGATGGGCCGTATCAACTGCGGCACCGTGCTGTCGGATCTGATGAACGCCATGATGGCAAACGAAGGCTTCCGAAGCGCATTTATCGACCGATTCCTTTACCTCCTGGAAAACGTATATACAGCCGATAAAATGATTCCTGTGCTGGAGGCCATGGCCGAAGAAATCGAGCTGGCAGAGCGTCTGAATATCCAGCGCTGGCAGGCCTCCGGGCTCACCGCTGCAGAATGGACCCGGCAGATCGGCGTCATTCGCAGCTTCCTGGAAAACAGAAGCGCCTATGCAAAAGAAGACCTCTACCAGTATTTCAATATCGTCCCAAGCGATGTCAGCGTTTCCTACTCGGAGGGCGTCTCTTCCCTCCGGATCAATTCCGCAGAAATCGCAGCGGGAAGCACCGTACAGTACGACGCCGGTGCGAAGCTGAACATAAAAGCATCTGTTAAAGACGGCTACACCTTTGCCGGAATCGCGGTTACAACCGCGGACGGAAAGCAGACGGTTTTCAAAAGCAAAGAGGCCGATATTACGCTTTCTTCTAAAGCAACCATAACGGTATTGACACGAAAAAACGGATTCCATACAGAAGAAGCGCTAGTGGCCGGTTCCAGGGACGTATTTTACCTCAAAGCAAACGGGGATCTTTACGCGTGGGGCGCCAGTGAATATGGACAGTGCGGCATTCTCACCGGCAGCGCGCCGCTTCCCGTATCCGTCATAATGACCTCGGTCAAAAAAGTCGCCACCGCGCAGGGCGGCAACGTCGGAGATGCGCCGCACACCATTCTTCTGACTGCGGACAACGCGCTGTATGCGGTCGGAAACAACACAAATCTTCAAACCGGCTGCAGCGGTTCTGATTTCTACACCATAAAACCGGTGAAAAACGTACCGGCCGGAACGATTGCTGATATCAGCGCAGGCTATGACCATACACTGATCCTGATGGAAAACGGTGATCTTTACGGGATCGGCAATAACGCATACGGCCAGCTCGGATCAGAGGGACTGGGTGGCACAGTCGGTTCGTTTACCAAAATCGCGTCGGGCGTTTCCTCGATGGCCGCAGGCCGCAGACATTCGCTCTACGTTGTAAACGGTAAACTGTACGGTATCGGAGATAACCGCTGGAATAAGCTCATATCGAGCAGTACGGAAAAATTCACTGCGCCGGTATTGATTTCCTCCGGTATCGTCCGCGTTTTTGCAGGAGAGCATTCTTCCTTCTGCATCGACGAGCGCGGCGACCTGTATTATTTCGGCTGGAGAAATGCGGCGACCTTCACTGCGGGAGAAAGCGACGGGAAGCTGCATAAGGTATTTCCAGGTGCGCTCTCCGTCAGCATGCAGGATGAACACGCCATCATTCTCTCAACAGACGGCAAAGCATACGGCTGGGGTATGAATTCCTACAATCAAATCACCTCCGGCTCCGCTTCGTCCCATCCGTCCCCCGTGCAGATCAGCGGATCTGCACGCGCGGGCGCCGCCGGCTCCTGGTTCAGTGCGATATTGAATTCCGACGGCAGCGTCACTGTCTGGGGAAAGAATACCTCCGGAATTTCCGGTACGGGAGAGACCTCTGAAAAAATCGGGAAAACGACGATTCCGGCCTCAAAATTCAATATCATATAAATCAAACGGGACGGCCGCGGTGCGCCGTCCCGTTTGATTTCTCCTGCTTTCTGATTGCCACATTCAAATAGGAATGGATTTCATGCGATCCGGTTAATAATAACGGCAGGAGGGATCTCATGAAACATCACGATAGCGCTTCTTACCTACGCCAGCATATTCCGCAGTTTCTCGACCTGCTTCAGGAATTCTCCGTCCGCTCCGCTTCTGTCCCGCGCCCAGGTAAGCAGGGAATCCCGCTCGCCGCTGACAGCGTTTTCCCAAGCCTCATAATTTGTAGACGACTCCCATTGCCACTGTCCGAAATCCTTAACCAGATAATTTTTCATTTCCTCCTCCAGCAATGAGGCGGTATCCAGGATCAGGGATTCCAGGGCCTCTGGCGTCCACAGCTCGGTTGCAAGACGATTGCAGTACTCGTAAAAGCCGGAAGCAAACCCCGCATCCCTCATGCAGAAATAAAAAAGCCCCTGTATCTGCAGCGTATCCGGATAGAAATTTTCCGTTACGGACGGATAGCCGGACTGATCTTCAAAATCCAGATATTGACAAAGAAGCAGCCGGAAATTTTCACTGTCCGCTTTCGTATACAATTCAATCGGATATCCTTCGTACATTCCGCAGATATAACGCCCGAGTCCCACATCAGCATCTTTCAGCATAAACCGCCATCTGCCGTCTGCCGCGGAGGAGTCCGCCAGAGCGCCCGGGTTATCGCCGGCATAACGCCATACACGCACGTTGTTGTGCGGCCAGTCGGTATTGCACAGAAACAGATTAATCGCACAGTATTTCATAAAATTATCCATGTCAATCCGTTCCGCCGCTTCTTCATACGTATACCGTCCCTTCGAGACGATATCGTCCAGCAGGGTAACGAATTGCTGGAGTTCTCCCTCCGGACCGTCGTCCTGGTTGTAATAAAACCAGGTGCCGTCGTACCGTCCGCCGTTGCTGGTATCCATTTCGGTGGAAATTACCGCAATGCCCTCTTCATCCTCGATGCCGTAGACGTTCTGGATATATTTTTTGTTTTCAAACTCGCGCATATTCATAATGCCGTAATATTCGCCGTTTAAAAATACAACGACAGGGCGGTATGCCATTGCATCAACCTCCGGAGCCGCTTTCTGTGTGATAAGCGCCGCCAGTCCGTCGCGCATAAAAGAAATCCGGGAATTGTCTTCTCCTACCAGGATAGAATCGTTTCCGCCGTTGCGCAGAACGATGCTGTCGTATGCGGCAAGCGGCTCCCCGCTGCTCTGCAGGCGATCCGGAAACAGCGCGTATCTGAATTTTCCTGCTCCATCGTATTTGTCCGTATTGAAATACTCCTCTTTCCGCGCCGTAATCCGGAAAGATTTCTGCGCCAGGCCGCGCGTGCTTGATCCGAACAAGCGAATTCCGGCGTCCTGTGCAAACGCAAGCGTACCGTCGGCTTCAAAAAAAGTGATGTGAACCGGGCGCTCCCATTCCGAGCCGCGTCCCTGGACGTTTGCAAAAATTCCCGTCTGCGGATTTGTGAGATTTCCTTCCTCCGTTACCAGGGAAATAACAGGCATATTAAAACGGTTCCAATCGACTTCTCCGTCCTTCTTAGGCAGCTTGATATACGTAGCGGTAGCGATCTGACCAAGCCGGTTCCCGTCGCCGTCGAAGCAGGCCGCCCGTACGACGGACACGGACAAATTCCGGTCGTTGCGTTCAAAATCCGTCTTTACGCATCCGGCGTCCGGAAGGATAATGTCGCCGCCGTCGTATGCCTCGCTTCCGGCATCAGGCTCGCTTCCGTCAAATGTAATCCGAATGGACGCAGCCGACGTTTGAAACGTCTCCGGTACCGTAATCCGCAGCGCCATTTTATTCCCGTAAAAACCCCCGCGGTCAGAGAAAACAGGCTGCAGAAGCTCGGAAGGATCACGGTCGTATGTTTTGTTGCGCGTCCCGCTTTCAACGGGTTCTTCTCCCGCTCCGCTGCATCCGCTGAAGAAGCAAAGCAGCAGCACGGCCAGCAGATTGACCGCCCAGATCCATTTAAGACTGTTTTTATTCATAGTAACCCTCCGCGATTCTTTTCCATCGGTATGCTCTCAGTATACTAAACGCAGCGGTCTCCCGCAATAAAAATTTTGAAATATAAAAAAGGGGCTGTAAAAAAAGTCCGGGATAAAAAGAAAGAGGAAGCTCAA
>ERZ1673695.945-NODE-945-length-35577-cov-10.325038_pt1 | contig 35577 bp, 28 predicted proteins | sample MGYA00580225_ERZ1673695 | MGnify/ENA primary metagenome ERZ1673695 (study PRJEB41218, sample SAMN15661739) | gut metagenome | host: Homo sapiens | place: Canada: London | collected 2015-08-20/2019-03-30 | study: EMG produced TPA metagenomics assembly of... | reverse complement strand
ATGTTCAACCGCATCTACCGCGTTTACATCCAGGCCGAGGCTCCCTACCGTGCGCAGCGCGACAACCTGAACCTCTTTTTCGTCCGCGGAGCGGGCGGTGTGATGATTCCGATCACTTCGCTCGGAACGACGCACTACACGACGGGTGCCGGGAATATCAAGCGTTTCAACATGTTCAATTCGGCTACCATTTCCGGTGAGGCCGCACACGGTTACAGTTCGGGGCAGGCGATGGGCGTACTGGAAGAGCTCGTCCGAAAGCACTTGCCCGCGTCGGTCGGCGTCGAGTGGAGCGGCCTTTCCTACCAGGAAAAGCATGTCGGCGGGCAGACCGGCCTGGTACTGGCGCTGGCCTTCCTGTTCGTCTTCCTGTTCCTCGCGGCGCAGTACGAAAGCTGGTCGGTGCCTGTGGCCGTCATCCTGTCGCTGCCCGTGGCCGGTATCGGCGCCTACCTGGGTATCTGGATATGCGGGCTGGAAAACAATATCTATTTCCAGATCGGACTGGTGATGCTCGTGGGCCTGGTGGCCAAGAACGCCATCCTGATCGTGGAATTTGCCAAGGAAGAGGTTGAGAAAGGCCGCGACGTAGTCTCCGCGGCGCTCACGGCGGCGCACCTGCGTTTCCGCCCGATCGTCATGACCTCGCTGGCCTTCATCCTCGGCCTGCTGCCGCTGGTCTTCGCTTCGGGGCCGGGCTCGGCGAGCCGCCAGGGGATCGGGACGGGCGTCTTCTTCGGCATGCTGGTCGCCATTACGGTAGGCATTGTCTTCGTGCCCTTCTTCTTCGTGTGGATTTACCGGATTAAAGAAAAACTGAAACGATGAAACGACTTGCGATATTACTTATGATATTGGCCGCTGCCGCTGGGCTGGGCTCCTGCTCGGCCGTGCGTCACTGCAAGGCGCCCGAGGTCGACTTCCCGGCGGCTATCGCCGGGGGTGTTGCGGCCGATTCGCTCGCCATCGCCGACATGGAGTGGTGGCGGTTCTACGGCGATTCGATCCTGTGCAACATCATCCGTCATACGTTGGCCAACAACAAGGACATGCTTGCCGCCGCGGCGCGTGTCGAGCGTATGCGCCAGCTTTACCGTATCGGCAAGGCCGAACGCCTGCCGTCGGTGTCGGGAACGGCCTACGCCGATCACGAAACCAACGACTATGCGGGCGAGGAGCCGAGCCGTGACCCCGAATTTGGCGCCAAGGCTACCGTGAGCTGGGAGCTCGACCTGTGGGGAAACCTGCGCTGGGCCAAACGCAAAGGCGGTGCCGAATACCTCGCATCGGTCGAGGACAGGCGTGCGATGCAGATGACGCTCGTCGCGGAGGTCGCCGCCGCCTATTTCCGGTTGATGGCGCTCGACAACGAGCTTTCCATCGTGCGGCGTACGCTCATCACGCGCAGCGAGGGCGCTTACCAGGCGCAGTTGCGTTTCGAGGGCGGCCTCACCTCTGAAACGGTCTTCCAGCAGGCGAAAGTGGAGTACGCCTCTACGGCGGCGCTGATCCCCGACCTCGAACGCAAGATCGAGGTCATGGAAAACAGCATTTCGCTGCTCATGGGCGAAAATCCCGACTGGCGGGTCGTGCGCAGCAAGATGAATACCGAGGCGGAGTTCGCCGAGTCGCTTCCCGTGGGGTTGCCGTCGGAATTGCTCCTGCGGCGTCCCGACGTGCGGGCTTCTGAGCAGCAGCTTCGTGCGGCGATGGCCGCCGCGGGCATGGCCTACGCCGACCGCTTCCCGCGCATCGTGTTCAACCTGACGGGCGGCTGGGAAAACGACGATGTGAGCGGGTTTTTCCGCTCGCCGTTCTCGTATGTCGCGGGTACGCTCGCCTCGCCGATCTTCGGGTTCGGCCGTAAACAGGCCCGGTACAAGGCCGCGCTGGCCGCCTACGACGAGGCCCGGCTGGGGTATGAACAGAAGGTGCTGACGGTTTTCAAGGAGGCCAACGACGCCGTGGTCAGTTATCGCAGCGTCCGCCGGACGGCCGCGCTGAAGGTTAACCTGCGCGACGCGGCCCGGAAATATGTCGAACTCGCCCAACTGCAATACCGGGGCGGAAGCATCAATTATATCGACGTGCTGGATGCCCAGCGCCGCTATTTCGACGCCCAGATCGGGGTCAGCAATGCCGTGCGCGACGAGCACCTGGCACTGGTCGACCTGTATAAAGCCCTGGGTGGCGGCTGGGCGGAATAACCCTGCCGGTTTCTTTGGTTTATCGCTATGCCCGGATCCGCGCGGATCCGGGCTTTGTATTTCCGGGACGCCGTTTCGGGGAAGATGTCACGAAAACTCTTTTTGCCATGCTCCTACGAAACGTCCTTTCCCGGGAAAGTTCTTACCGCCGGGCCGTGATTCGGAGTCAGGGAATCGGAATAGTGCCGGCCTGCCGATGCCCTTGTGCGGGTCAGATCAATCCCTGGCTTTTTTCTTCCCCCATTTGGGGCGGATGTCGAGGAATATTTCGAAATTTATCCCCGGCATGGGGCGTCCCAGCACGGAAACATACTCTTCGTCGAAGAGGTTTTTGACGGCGGCCTTGACCGAAAGATCGGCCCAGCGCGCGGAAAACAGCTTTTCGAGTGTCACGTCGTTCATCAGGTAGTAGGGGACGTTGCCCGTGTAGGTGAAGGCGTTGCTCGTCATGGTGAACCGCTCGCTGTAATAGCACCACTTGTATAGCAGGCGCCAGCTTTTGTAGGCCAGACGCCCCGTCACCGCGGCCGAATATACGGGCACGTAGGGGAGTTGCCTGCCCAATGACCGGTCGCCCTTGCTGAACGCTTCGCCCCGGTTGACCGAGGGCGTCCACGAGAAGTTGCCGTCCAGCCCCAGCTGCCACTCCTTGGAGAGCATACGGTCGTACCCGGCTTTCAGTTCCACGCCGTAAGCGTGTACGTCCTTCATGTTGAGCGGCGTCCAGTAGTTGGTGTTGCCGCCCAGCGGCAGCCAGAGAATCCAGTCGTCGATGTAGGAATCGAACCATGTCGCCTCGCCGTGCAGCGAATATACTCCTTCCTTCCCTATGGCAAACGATATCCCGCCGTCGTACGAGAACCCCGATTCCGGCACGAGGTCGGTGTTCCCGCCCGGCTGGAAGTAGAGGTCGTTGAGCGTGGGATAACGGTAGTTGCGCGATACGGAGGCTTTTGCCCGGATCGTCCCGCGTTTCGAGATCAGGTAGTCCGCATAGAACGCCGGGATGAGCGGCGTCCACTGCGCGCCGTACATCTCTTCGCGCAGCGTGACGGACAGCCCCAGCCGTTCGGTGGGCATCCATTTGGCCGTGATGCTGGCCGAAAGCTCCGTGCGCGCGTGGTCGTACCCGACGGTCTTTCGGTTCATGTCCTGCGAGATGATCCTGCGGTCGTTGTTCGTGACGAAATGCTGGTGCAGGTCGGCCTGTGCCGTGAAGAGCCATTTGCGGCCTATGTAGTATTCCCCTTCGCCCGAGACGAAGAGCGTGTGGTACCAGTTCCGGGAGTTGGTCATGTATTCCAGTTTCCCGTTGCCCACGTCGTTGGCGTAGTCGTAGGCGAACCAACTGTAAATGTATCCGGCCTTGGCCGCGACTTTCCAGTTCCGGCGCAGGTGATCCCACGACAGCACGCTGCGCAGCGTGCGTTCGCGCTGTTCGTTGATGAATTTCTTCGGATCGCCGTAATCGGTCGTCATGCGCCCCAGCCCGCGCTTCGAGGCGATCAGCCAGGCGTTCAGGCCGAACCGGTCTCCGTTGCCCGTGTTGTAATAGGCCTCCTGCAACAGGTGGAAGTCGCGGAAAGCTCCGTCGTCGTGCTTTTCGCGGGGATAGTACGAACCGATGATGTTGTGCTCGTCGTCGTAGATGTTTTCCTTCTTGTCGTGGTTCCGGTAGGAATATTCGTTGGGGGACGACGAATATACCACGCGCGTGGAGGTCTGCCAGCGGTCGTTGCCGTAGGTGAGACGCAGGAATTCGTCCGTCGTCCAGAATGACCCGATGCCCTGGGTGTATTGCAGCCCGAAGCCCTGCGTATCGGCGGGTTTGGTCGCCAGCATGACCGCACCGCCCAGGCCGCCGCCCGTGACGTTGACCGACGAGGTGCCGTGCAGCAGTTGTGCGTCGTCGACGAAGTAGGAGGGAATCATCGAGAAATCGGTCATGCCCAGCATCGGCGAGTTGATGCGCATGCCGTTCCACACCACCTGCGTATGCGAAGGGCCCGTGCCGCGGAATGCGACCGTCGAAAGCGTCGCCCGTCCGTATTGCTTGATGAAGATCGACGAATTGAATGTCAGCACGTCGGCCATCGACAGGGCAATGTTCTCGTGCAGGACGAGCGTGTCGAGCTGCGTTTTCTGAACGCCTATTTCTTTCATGGGTTTCACGCCCGTCACCCCGACTGCGCGGATGGGCAACACCAGCGACGGATTCTCGTTCCACCACCCTCCGTCCGACGGCGCCTTGTCCTGGGCGGCGGCGCTCCACCAGAGGGCGATGCTGAACAGCGGGATTAGGAGTCTCTTCATTGCTTCGCGTGTTTGTCGGGTTATCGTTTCCAGCAGAAAGCGCCCGGGGTGACGCCCGCGTAAAATTCGTCTACCGCGTCGCCGTCGGCCGTATAACGGTAGACGATCCCCTGCTGCTGGTAGTCGATGGCATCGGCCACGTAGACGTCGCCGTTGTCCGGGTCGACCGTCAGCCCGTAATATTTCGTCTCCCGGTATTCGAGGAACGGGCGCGCCGGGAGCTGCTCGGCAGCTACGGGCATGCGCCAGACATCCTTGTTGATCCAGTACAGCGTGTCGCGCGTGCCGTTGAGCTGCACTTCCGAGGGTGCATCCCCCTCTCTGAAACGGAACTGCTTTTCCAGGCGGAACGAGGCGGCGTCGATGCGGTACAGTGCCGGAACATCATATCCGTAGGGGCTGCCTTCGTAACCGCCGTCGGTGATCGTCCACAGCTTGTCGTTGGCATCCAGTACCAGCGATGTGGGTTGTACGCCGACAACCAGTTCGTCCACCACCCTGTCGGTTCGGGTGTCGATCTTCAGCAGCCGGTTCTGGTACGACCAGCAGTTCACGTAGACGTATTGCCCGTACTGTACCATCTGCTCGGTCGATCCCGATCCGGGTGTCATGCCGGGACACTCGATGTAGCCCGTGATCTCGTACCGCCTGGGGTTGACGATGAAAATGCGGTTGTCCCAAAGCTGGGTCACATAGGCCTTTTCGTCGGAGACGAAGTGGATGTACCGCGGCGAGGTGAGGTTCGTGATGCGGCCCACCTCCTTGAATGTACGGAGGTCGATTGCGAAGACGACATGAGAATTGTTCACGACGATCCATCCCAGATCGTTGTGGATGGTCATCGACTGTGCCACGTCGCCCAGCTTCATGGCGTTGGCACGGTAGAAAACCTCGTTCTCGACCTTTTTCGTTGCCGGGTCGTAATAGGAGAGCGTGGCGTTACCGTACTGGAAATTTCCCTCGTTGGTGATGAACAACCCCGGCCCCGTCGCGGCGAACTCTTCCATGTCTGCGTAGTCCCACTTCATGCAGCCGCCCAGTGCCGGCAGGCACAGGATCACGGGCAGGATATGTCGTAAAATCCGTTTCATGCGTCGAAAATTAAAGAAACGACCGGCCCCTCCTCTTCCCTGGTGCGGGGCTACGGCCGGCTGCATCGGACGTCCGGTGCGGCCTTCGTATTTGTCAAACTGATTTTACATCCGGGAATATGCCTTGCCGGCAGGCTCTTCATGCCGATCACGATCCATTCCCCTGGATTGTAAAATCATTGCAACGGCAGGTCTTCTGACTCGTTCCCGTCGAGACGCCTTCCCGGCCGGACTGGGGCCAGTGGCAAAAGATTGTCAGGACTTGTTGTGCCATTTCGGGTGGCAGGAACTCACAGCAGAGGGAACTGTTGCCGATTTTCACGGCATTCCCTTTTAATCGGTCAGGGGGTTGCGGAACCCCTTTGCGAACCATTGCGCAACAAAAGTATAAAAAATTCGGGTTCGCAAGGCCTTATAACGAAAAAAGGTCGCCGTATGGCGACCTTTCCGAGCCGAAACCGGGACTTGAACCCGGGACCTCTTCATTACGAGTGAAACGCTCTACCAACTGAGCTATTTCGGCTTGCCGAGAACATTAAGCTCTCTTTGGGATTGCAAATATCTGAAAAAAATATTTTTCTCGCAACAATTTTCGGAAAATTCTCGCATTTCTTGCTATATTCGCGTCAAAACTAACCGAAAACAGACCGGGTTATGATTACTTTCCTGGGGTGCCTGGGGCTCCTCGTGGCAGCATATTTCACCTACGGACGCTATCTCGAACGCCTGTGCGGCGTGGATGCTGCGCGGCCTGTGCCTTCGGCCACGTCGTTCGACGGAGTGGATTATATCCCGATGCCGATGTGGAGGACTTTCCTCATACAGCTGCTCAATATCGCGGGGCTGGGGCCGATTTTCGGTGCCGTGCTGGGGGCGGCATACGGCCCCGTGGCATTCCTGTGGATTACCTTCGGCGGTATCTTCATGGGGGCGGCGCACGACTTCATCGCCGGGATCGTCTCGCTGCGCAGCAACGGTGCGAGTTTGCCCGAGACCGTCGGCACCTACCTCGGGCCGGGGATAAAACAACTTATGCGCATCTTTTCCGTGGGGCTGATGGTGCTCGTCGGCGCTGTCTTCCTGTCGCAGCCCGCTTCGCTGATCGCCAACCGCATCGAGGCCCCGGCGCTGTCGGGTATTGCCTTCGGCAGTTTCTCGTGGTTGCTGCTCATCATTCTGGGCGTTATCCTGATCTATTATATCGTGGCGACGTTGCTGCCCGTGGACAAGATCATCGGCCGTATCTATCCGGTTTTCGGCTGCGCACTGCTTTTCATGGCGCTGGGAATCCTCGCCGTATTGCTTTTCAGCGGCAAATATACGATCCCCGAGTTTACCTCCCTGGAAAATTGCATTGCCGACCCGGAGCGGTTCCCGATCCTGCCGATGCTCTTTACGACCATCGCCTGCGGCGCTATTTCGGGCTTCCATGCGACCCAGTCGCCGCTGATGGCACGCTGCCTGCGTTCCGAACGGCAGGCCCGCCCCGTGTTTTACGGCGCCATGATCTCCGAGAGCATCATCGCGCTGATATGGGCGGCCATCGCCATGGCCTTCTGGAACGGTGCCTCCGGGCTGAATGCCGCGATTGCGGAGTATGGCGGGCAGGCGGCCGTGATGGTCGATGTCATCGCCCGCACTACGCTGGGCGAAGTGCTGGCCGGACTGGTGATCTTCGGGGTTGTGGCCTGCGCCATCACCTCGGGCGATACGGCGTTCCGTTCGGCACGGCTGATCGTGGCCGATTTCATGGGGCTCGAACAGCGCAGCCTGCGCAAGCGAATCTATATCAGCATCCCGCTCTTCGCTGCGGGGCTGGTCATTATTTTCTGCCTGCCGTTCGAGGCCATGTGGAGCTATTTCGCATGGATGAACCAGACACTGGCGATGGTCACGCTGTGGATGATTACGGCCTACCTGAACAAACGGGGCCGCAACCGCTGGGTGGGGCTCCTGCCGGCGCTGGTCATGACCTACGTCTGCATGTCCTATGTCTTTATATCGCCGCTTATGTGCGGCATGCGCGACCGGGCAGCGGCCTACCTGCTGGGCGGCGCGCTGACACTCGCTATACTGATAACCATGATTTTTAAAATGCGCCGCGATGCAAAAAGCATATCTTAACCCCACGCCCGACCAGACTTTCGAAATCGTCGGCGACGGGCCGTATAATTTCACCAGGGTTTTGGCACACACCCGTGAGCTGGAGGCCGCGGGGAATGTCGAAGATGCCTGCAATGAACGTTACCAGGCATTCCAGCGGCTTGCGGGGTTGCTGCCCGAAGACGAAGAGATCAACCTCGAATGGAGCCACCGCAATTCGCAGTCTGCGCTCGAACTGATCCGTGCCTCGGCCATCGACCACTTTCTGATCAACGATTTCGAGATGTCTGCGGCGCTGCTGGAGATGCTCCTGGAGCTGGATCCCGAAGACCACCTCGAGGGGAGCGAACTCTTGGCGTTCGATTACCTGGCGATGGACGAGCAGGAACTGTTCGACGAAGTGATAAACGACGTTTCGGACAAATGTGCCAGCCGCGGGATATTGCTGCTCTGGTCGGCATTCCGTCGTGAAGGGACGCTTCCCGAAGGGGAGTTGCTGCATTTCAAGACGCGGTTTGCGCCTTTCTTCCGGGAATTTACGGCCGCCGAGCACCCTGCCGACGATGCTTACCTGCGGGATATCGAGGGCGAACGTCCCTCCGTGCAGGCGCAGGCGCGCGAACTTTGGTTGCAGACCGAGAACCTGTGGGTATTGTGGCCCGGGTTTATCGCTGCGCTGCAGGCTGCGCAGTAGGCCGCAGGTGTGTCCGCTATTCTTCGCAGGCTTCGGCAGGGCGGGCTTGTTGCCGGCTGCGATCCGCATAGGCCATGCGACGTTTGAAATGTCCTTCGGTGGCGCGTTTGTAGCCCTCGGTGTGCTTTTCTTGGTGTAGGCTGGCAGGTGCCCGGTTCCCCGTGCGAGCCCGTTGCGCTTATTTCTCTTTCTTGTCGCGTACCAGCTCTTTGAAGCAGTGTCGGCAGATGGCTTCGTAGGAGTCCGTTTCGCCCAGTACGACCAGCTTTTCGTCCTGTGTGAGGCGGTGCGAGTGATGGGCGAGGTTGCCGCAGCGGACGCAGATGGCGTGCACCTTGGTGACATATTCGGCCGTGGCCATCAGCGCTGGCATCGGCCCGAAGGGTTTGCCGGTGTAGTCCATGTCCAGCCCTGCGACGATGACCCGCACGCCGCTGTCGGCCAGTTCGCGGCAGACCTCGACGATGCTGTCGTCGAAGAATTGCGCTTCGTCGATGCCCACGACGTCGACCTCCGAGGTCATCAGCAGGATGTTGCGCGGCGAGTCGACCGGCGTGGAGCGGATGGCGTTGGCGTCGTGCGAAACGACCTCCTCCTCCGAGTAGCGCACGTCGATGCGGGGTTTGAATATCTCGACTTTCTGGTTTGCGTACCTGGCGCGTTTGAGGCGGCGTATCAGCTCCTCGGTCTTACCCGAGAACATCGAGCCGCAGATCACTTCGATCCAGCCCTTGCGGCTGGCATTTTCCAAAAACATAAGTTCCCAATCGTGTTTCTTAATCTTGTTTCAGTCTTGTTCCCCGCTGCGGCGCTGCCGTTTGCCCTTCCCTCTTATTCGCAGTCGTCGATGCGGGTAATCCGTGCGCCGAGGGCGTTCAGACGCCCGTCGATGTCTTTGTAGCCGCGGTCGATCTGGTCGATATTCTGGATCGTCGAAACCCCTTCGGCCGACATGGCAGCGATCAGCAGCGCCACACCCGCACGTATGTCGGGTGAGGTCATGCGCGTAGCGCGCAGGCGGATGCGGTGGTCGTGGCCGATGACCGTGGCGCGGTGCGGGTCGCAGAGGATGATCTGCGCCCCCATGTCGATCAGCTTGTCGACGAAGAACAAGCGGCTTTCGAACATCTTCTGGTGGATAAGCACGGCACCCTTGGCCTGCGTCGCCACCACGAGGAAGATCGACAGCAGGTCGGGGGTAAGCCCCGGCCACGGGGCGTCGGCGATCGTCATGATCGACCCGTCGAGGAAGGTGTCGATGCTGTAATGTTCCTGCTGCGGGATATAGATGTCGTCGTCACGCTGCTCGAAACGGATGCCCATGCGGGCGAACTGCGCCGGGATGATGCCCAGGTTCTCGAACGATACGTTGCGGATCGTCAGTTCCGACTGGTTCATGGCGGCCATGCCGATGAAGCTGCCCACCTCGATCATGTCGGGCAGCAGCCGGTGCTCCGTGCCGCCCAACGCTTCGACGCCTTCGATTTCGAGCAGGTTCGAGGCGATGCCCGAAATCTTCGCGCCCATTCTGTTGAGCATTTTGCACAACTGCTGGAGGTAAGGTTCGCAGGCCGCGTTGTAGATCGTTGTCCGGCCTTTGGCCATCACGGCGGCCATCACGATGTTGGCCGTGCCGGTCACCGACGCCTCGTCCAGCAGCATGTAGGTCCCCTTCAGCTCCCGGCCTTCGACCATGAAGAACTCGTCGGCGATGTCGAAGTTGAACTTCGCGCCGAGTTTCTGGAATCCGAGGAAATGGGTGTCGAGCCTGCGTCGGCCGATCTTGTCGCCGCCCGGCTTGGGGATGTATCCCACGCCGAACCGCGCCAGCATCGGGCCGATCAGCATGACCGAACCCCTCAATCGCGTGCAGCGTTGGCGGTAATCGTCCGATTTGAGGTATTCGAAATCAATGTCGCGGGCGCAGAACGCGTAGGCGTCCTCCGCGAGCTGCTCCACCTCCACGCCCATGCAGCGGAGCAGTTCGATGAGCTGCATCACATCGAGAATCCGGGGGATGTTCCTGACGACGACCCGCTGGGGCGTCAGCAGCGTGGCGCAGAGTATCTGCAACGCTTCGTTTTTGGCTCCCTGGGGCGTGATTTCGCCCCGCAGTCGGTGGCCACCTTCGACTTTGAAAACTGCCATATGTGCTGTCGTGTGTTATCCGTCTGAAAAACAAACCGCTCCGGACCGGTCGGCGCTCATGCGGGCTTCCGGAGCCTCCTTTACTTTACAAAGGTAGAAAAAAGAACGGACGGAAACAAAACTGAATTGCATGCCGTCCGACAAAATTTCCGACCCCTGAAAGTGCCCTAACGGCGCCAAAGATAGTGGGATTCGGGGCTTTTTTCGGGGTTTTGGAAAATATTTTCGCGAAAAACTTTTGCGGATAACTTTTTTGTTGTACTTTTGCAATCCGTAAAAATGTCTGAAACAACAAAAATTATATAGCTATGGCAATGAAGAGAACTTACCAGCCCTCGCGCCGGAAGAGAATCAACAAGCACGGTTTCCGCAGCCGTATGGCTACGGCGAACGGCCGCAAGGTGCTGGCTGCACGTCGCGCAAAAGGTCGCAAGAAGCTGACCGTATCGGACGAGTCGACGTTCAAGTACGCTTAATTCCTGCGGGAAAATGACTAAGAGGTCGGCTTTCGTGCCGGCCTTTTTTATTGTTCCAGATGATGCTGACGATACGACGGGCCTGTGAGGCCGATTGCGCCCTGATACGCCGCCTTGCCGACGAGGTGTTCCCTGCGACCTACCGCGGGATCATCACCCCGTCGCAGATGGAGTATATGATGGAGTGGATGTACGGGGCGGAGGTGCTTGCGCGCGAGATGTGCGGGGAGTTCGCCTGGTTCATCGCCTCGGCCGATGGCGAACCGTGCGGTTACCTTTCGGTGCAGCACGAGGCCGAAGACCTTTTCCATTTGCAGAAAATCTATGTCCTTCCCCGCTTCCAGGGAATCGGCGCCGGGGAATTCCTGTTCCGCCATGCCGTGGAATATATCCGTTCGGTGCATCCTGCGCCTTGCCGCATGGAGCTGAACGTCAACCGCAACAACCGGGCGCTGCACTTTTACGAGCGGATGGGGATGCGCAAACTGCGCGAAGGCGATTTCCCGATCGGTGACGGATATTATATGAACGACTATATCATGGGGTTGGATATAAAGTAGTGCCGGCGCGTCGCTGCTACGGTTCGCAAGATAAAAACGGATGCCTGGCAGGGCATCCGTTTATTTGTTTAAAGCCGGCTAAGGGTGATTCGGCGCAACTTGCGGCCCTTTCCGGGGTGCCGGAGTCTTCGTCGGCGGGCTGCTGCCCGATGCCGCCACCCGGCTCCCCGGATGCCGGGGTGCGCTATCTGGCTGCGTTGCCTCCGGAACGGCCTATTTCGCCGTGTCGGTCTTGAACAGGTCGATTTCTCCGCGTTCGACTTTGCCGTACATGTCTGCCAGCTCGGCGATGACGGGCGAGATGTATTCGAGCGTGTCGGTGACGGCCTGCTTGTCACCCTCGCCCTTGATGCGGTAAAGCATCGCCGCGTAGAGTGCCCGGAAACAGAGTTCCGTGTCGTTCATGCCGGGATTGCCCACGACGGCGCGCAGACGCGGCAACTCGGGCTCGAGCTTCGCGTAGGTCTGGCGGTAATGTGCGCCGACGGGCAGCTTCATCAATTGCAGGTGCAGGTCGTGCAGGTCGCCGATCAGGTGGAGCGTATGCTCCAGGTGCCCTTTCTCGTCCTTGCCTTCCTGGTGCAGGAGGTTGGCGATGTCCATGTACCACAGCAGGTAGACGTGCTTCTGCTCCTCGGCGATGTCCTTGCGGGGGGCGATCAGCGTCGAGAAAATCGCCTCGGGACTGAATTGCAGCGCCCGCAGCAGGTCTTCCAACTGCCAGAGGTAAAGAATGTATTCGGCGATGTTCTCCCGCCGCTTGGCCTGTGCTATATCCATGTCGTATGCGTTTTTTGTGTAACCTGTCGTGTGCTTTCGTGCAGGATGCGGTTATGTGTTTTCTCTGCAAAAAAGCAATCTCGAGTACCTTTGGGTGACAAAAGGTAGCTAAAACTATCTGCAAGCCGTTTTGGCGGAGCGTTCGTGGTTTTTTCCCGAACGGCTGCGGTTTCCGCCCGTCTGCTCCGGGCGCCCGTTGCCGCGTCTGCTTTTATCCCGCTGCAAACGGAATGCAGGGATTTATACGTAGCCGTTATTTAATCCACTTCTGCGGCCCCGTGCGGTGCTTGAGAAAGTATTGTTGTGATTTGAGCAGGTTGCGTGATTGCAGCACCATGTTTTTGGTTTCGGTGAGGATCGTCAGGTACAACATGCTGGCCTTGGTATTCGAGCGGGCTTCGTTGATGCGCGAGAGCTCCGATTTAATGGCTTCGGCGATCGACTCGAACAACTGGTCGCGCAGCGTGAGCACCATCTCGATTTCGGAGAAATCGCCGTCGCGCAGCATCTGGTTGATATGGCGGTAGATCGACTCCACGTCGTCGTTGATCGACATGAGGTCTTTGGCCTGCTCCTTCGAAAGCCCTTCGTGGTTGTTGTCGATGTGTTCGAACGCCGGGCGCGTGATGTGCATCAGCGCCTTGGTCATTTCGTTGAGGTAGTCGACCACCTGCACGTAGTAGTGGGCCGTGTTGACGTCGCTGCTCTGGAGCTTTTTGAGCGTGGGCAGCAGCGTGTATTTGCGCTCGCGCGACTGGTAGAAGAGGTCGTTCGACTCTTTGACCATGTCGCGCAGCACCTTGCGGTTCTCCTTGAATACGGCGATCAGCGTACGGTCATAGATCTTTGTCGCCGACTCCATCGTACGGCATACTTCGTCGCGCAGGTTGATGATGATGTCTTCCGTGCTCTGGGATTTCACCCCGGCTGCGGCTGGGGCGGCGGATGTCTTGCCTTTCTTGAGGAAATTGCTGTGGATGAGCATGTAGCCGCAGAGTACCGTGACGATAACGAAGGCCATCGTGCCGCCGTAGATCAGGGCAAGTCCGACGACGAAGGCGATCAGGAATCCGCCCAGCGCCGTGATGAACCACCCAGCGATGACGGTCATGACGCCAGAGATGCGGTACACGGCGCTTTCGCGGCCCCATGCGCGGTCTGCGAGCGACGAACCCATGGCTACCATGAAGCAGACATAGGTGGTCGACAGGGGGAGTTTGAGCGAGGTGGCTATGGCGATCAGCATGGCCGAGGTTGTGAGGTTGACCGTAGCGCGTATCATGTCGTAGGGGGCGCCGCTATGTTCGATGTCCTCGTATTCAAAACGGCGTGAGACGGCTGCCCGTACGCGTGCGGGGATGATCCGTTCGATGCCGGCGTTGATATTGAGCGCTGCGCGGACAATCGTACGGGACATGACCGACGAACCGTACTGCTCGGGGCCTTCGTCTTCCTGCGCTGCGGAGAGCGACAACTCGGTTTCGGAGACGTGCATGGCCTTTTTCGAAGTCCAGAGCGTGAGGATCATCATCGCCCCTGCGGCAAGCAGAATCAGGAAATTGGCCGGGACGTTTTCCGAGAGTGCCCCCATCATCATCTGCGGGTCACCCGAATGCTTGGCGATCGAGAAGGCGTCGAATCCGGCGACGGGTACGCCGATGAAATTCACCAGGTCGTTGCCCGCGAAAGCCAGTGCCAGGGCGAACGTCCCCGACAGGATCGTGATGCGCAGGATGTTGATCTTGAACCGCTGGATGAAGAACAGCAGCACGGAGCATGCCACCCAGCAGATGAAGAGCGACAGCAGCAGGTGCCGGTCGACCATTCCGACGAAGGCATTGTCCGCAAGCAGCGATTTGAGTCCTTTGAAGACTGCGAAATAGATGATCGCCGTAAGCGATGCGCCGCACCACAACGACCCGAAGCGGCGAAAGATCACCGTATAGCGAAACGAGAAGATCGTACGCGAAATATACATGACGATCGTACCGCAGGTGAAGGCGATGACTACCGACAGCAGAATCGCCGAGACGATACCCATGGCGCGCGAGGTGTTGATGAAATGCCCGAGAGAACCGACGCCCAGCGCGGGGTCGTTCGAGATCTTGTAGATCGACACGGCGATGGCCGAGCCCAGCAGGCAGAAGATCAGCGAGACGGTGGTCGAGGTGGGCAGTCCCCACGAGTTGTAGAGATCCAGCAGGATAATGTTGGCGAACATCACGCCCAGGTATAACATCATGACCTCGTGGAATGTGAACAGTCCGGGATTGAACATGCCGCTTCGGGCCACTTCCATCATGCCGCTCGAGGTGACTACGCCGACGATAATGCCGACAGAGGCGACGGTGAGGATGACCCGCATCGAAGCGGCCTTGGAGCCGATGGCAGAGTTGAGGAAATTGACTGCGTCGTTCGTGACGCCGACGAAAAGACCTGAAATGGCGAGGATTCCCAGAATAACTACGATTACGGTGTAGATTTCGCTCATGTGAGGATTTAGTGCAAATTGTGAACAAATTTACGCCATTTTTTCCGACGAAGCGGTTTTGACACCGAATTGTTAACATTAATTTAACATGAGGCGGCTCTGTTCGTTGCGGCCGCGCGGGATATGCCGGGATGCCGGGCGGATTGGGGGCATACGCCATACCCCAGGGCGTGCGGAGCACCGGTGGGCGGAGGCGGGGACTGCCGGTTCCCGGACGGCGAAAAAGGGCGGGCATAATTGCCCGCCCTTGCCCGGAAGGGGGATTGCCCTCCCGCTGTATTTCTCCGCTGCCGGGGATTATTCGTCGTCGGTATCGGTGTAGGCCTTCAGCAGCTTGTCCTGCACGTCGGCCGGCACCTGCTCGTAGGACGAGAATTTCATGGTATAGGTGGCCGAGCCCGACGTCAGCGACGAGAGTGTCGTCGAGTAGCGGTATAGTTCAGCCAGCGGAACCATGGCGTTCAGACGGTCGAAGCCCTTGTCGGACTCCATTCCGGCGATCATCGCACGGCGGTTCTGCAAGTCGGACATCACGGCGCCCATGTAGTCGCTCGGGACGAGTATCTCGACATTGTAGATCGGCTCCATGATCTTGGGCCCCGCGTTGCGGAAAGCCTCCTTGAAGGCGTTGCGCGCCGCCAGTTTGAAGGAGATTTCGTTCGAATCCACCGGGTGCATCTTTCCGTCGTATACCACCACGCGGATGTCGCGGGCGTAGGAACCCGTCAGCGGGCCTTCGTCCATCTTCTCCATGATACCCTTCAGGATGGCGGGCATGAAGCGTGCGTCGATGGCGCCGCCCACGATCGCCGAGTAGAATTGCAATTTGCCGCCCCATGCCAGGTCGTATTCTTCCTTGGTCTTGGGGTTCACGATCATGTCGCCCTTGCCGGGAACCTTGTAGTTCTTGGGCTCGGGCATGCCGTCGTAGTAGGGTTCGATGATCATATGCACCTCGCCGAACTGCCCGGCACCGCCCGATTGTTTCTTGTGGCGGTAATCGGCCTGCGCAACCTTGGTGATGGTCTCGCGGTAGGGGATTTTCGGTGCGATATAGTCGTAGGAGAGCTTGTTCTCCTTCTCGATGCGTGTGCGCAGAATATTCAGGTGGTGTTCTCCCTGACCCTGGATGATGGTCTGTTTCAGTTCTTTGGAGTATTCGACCAGAATCGTCGGGTCTTCGAACTTGGCGTCGTTCAAGACTTTGCCCAGTTTCTCTTCGTCGCTCTGCTCCTTGGCCTTCACGGCGGCGCGGTAGCGCGGTTCGGGGAAGACGATGGGTTCGATGCTGACCGGTGCCGAAGGAGCCGAGAGCGTGTCGTTGGTGCGCGTGCCCTTGAGCTTCACCGTGCAGCCGATATCGCCGGCCGACAGCTCCGTGACCTTGATGCGGTTCTTGCCCGCCACGGCGAACAACTGCGAAATCTTCTCCTTGTTGCCCGTGCGGGTATTTACCAGCTCGGTGCCCTCGGCGATCCTGCCGCGAATGACGCGGAAATAGGTGATCTCGCCGATATGCTGTTCGACCTGGCTCTTGAATACGAACGCCACGGCGGGTGCCGTCTCGGCGGCGGCGATCTCCTCGCCCTCGGTCGAGAGGAAACACGGAGCCTTCAGCGGGCCGGGTGCCACGTTGATGATGAATTCCATCAGGCGCTTGGTGCCGATGTCGCGCTTGCCGCTGGTGCAGAAGATCGGCATCACCTCGCGTTTCGAAACGCCGATTTTCAGACCCGCACGAATGTCGTCCTGCGTGAGTGTACCTTTGTCGAAGTAGAGCTCCATGAGCGCCTCGTCGTGTTCGGCGGCCATTTCGACCAGCTCCTTGTTCAGTTCCTGCGCCTTGTCTATCTCCTCGGCGGGGATCTCCAGTTCCTCGCGGTGTCCGTCATTGTCCTTGAAGCGGTACATCTTCATCAGCAGCACGTCGATGAAGGCGTTGAATTCCGGCCCCTGATTGACGGGGTATTGTACGATGACGGGCTTCACGCGCGATGCGGCCCTGATCGACTCGATCGTGGCTTCGAAATTGGCTTTCTCGGCGTCGAGCTGGTTCACCACGCCGATGACGGGTTTTTTCAGCAGGCGTGCATAGCGGGCCTGGATTTCGCTGCCGACCTCCCAGCCGTTTTGTGCGTTGAACAGGAATACGCCGACGTCTCCCACCTTGAATGCCGAGAAGAGGCTCCCGCAGAAGTCGTCCGAGCCCGGGCAGTCGATGATGTTCAGCTTGCGATCCATGAATTCGGTGAAGAGGATCGTGGAATAGATCGAGCGTTTGTATTCGTGCTCGATATCCGTGTTGTCCGAGAGCGTGTTGTTCGCCTCGATACTACCCCTGCGGTCGATGACCTTACCCTCAAAGGCCATCGCTTCGGCAAGGGTAGTTTTTCCCGTGCCGGGCGCCCCGATGAGTACGATGTTTTTGATTTCTTTTGCTGAATAGTTTTTCATATTCCCGTATGGTTTTAAGGTTTTGCGGTGGTGCGGGGCATCGTCGGGAGTACTTCGCGGAGCCGGGTTCCCGGAACGGAAAGTCGTGCTGCGGAGCATTTTCCGATTAGCCGACTATAAATATACAAAAAAATCGGGATAACCAAACGGCGACACGAAAAAATCGCCCTCAGGAGGCGATTTTACGGTCGAAAAGCGGGAGGTCGACCCAGGTGAGCTTTTTCCACACCCATTCGACGGGGCCGTGCGTATGGCGCTGCAGCCAGAGGCGGCAGAAGAGATACTGAACCAGGATGATCCCCACGCCCGCCAGCGTGCCGTATATCACGTCCACGTGGCGGTAAAGCCCCAGCCCCCAGTTGTAGAAGAGCGCCGTCCCGAGCAGCGATTGCAGCAGGTAGTTGGTCAGGCTCATGCGCCCGAAGAAGGTCATGCCGTGCAGTGCCCGGCGGAACCCCGGCCAGCCGTACCACAGCAGGACGACCGTCGAGACGATCGCCGTGGCCGTCATCAGGTTGCGCATCGCTTCGAACGGTACGAGCCACGTGCCCGCGATGCCCACGGCCAGCAGCCCGCCCCAGATGCGTCTGTGCTGCCCTTCGTCGTAGAAGAGCCGGTAGCGGCCGGCCAGCATGCCCAGTACGAACATCAGCAGCGTCTGCGTGCCCCGGCCGTGTTCCAGTCCCCAGCCGAACGAACTGAGCGGGCCGTAGAGCAGGCTCACGCGGGCGCTCTCGGCGAAGGTGCCCGTGGCGAGGGTGGGATAGAGGGTCTCCATGCCTTCGATGCCGCGGATCGAGAGTGTATGTCCGCTGAAATACTGCCAGAGTTCGAGCGGCTGGATGAAAAGCAGGGCCGCGATGACCCACACCCATCGGTTGGGGAGCTTGCCGATGGGAATCATCAGCAGCCCGAAAAGGGCGTAGTAGGTCAGCACGTCGCCGTTGTAGATCGCCGCGTTGACCAGCCCGATGCCGAACAGCAGCACCATGCGCCATGCGAAGCGCCGCGAAAAGTCGTTGCCCCGCTGTGCCTGGTTGTCGCTCTGGATGAAGAAGCTCAGCCCGAAGAGCAATGCGAAGATGGCGTACATCTTGCCCGAAAGCAGGAATCCCAGCGCGTCGGCCACGGGCTGTTCCCAGCTGCCGAATCCGGCGCGGGGCAGGTCGAGGGCGCTCCAGTAGAGGTTGAAATGCTCGCGGGCGTGGAACAGGATGATCCCTGCCACGGCGATGCCGCGCAGTGCGTCGGCCACTTCGATACGGGTGTTGGGTCGGTTTGTCGTGCGGTACATGGGATATTGCGGGGTTTGGGGTTGCTTGGCAGTGGTTCGTTGTCGCCGTAAGCTGTATGTTCCGGGTTGCCGGGGCGTTTCCTAATATATGTCGTTGCCGGTTATTTCCATTCCGGTCAGCCGGAAGAGCGGCAGGCACAGTTCCCGGATACCGTGTCCGCACCATCGGTCGACGAGGTGGCATTGTCCGTTCGGATTTACTCCCGGGATCCATTGCGAGCCGTCGAAATCCATTAGGTCTTTGTCTGTCGTACTCATTAGCCAGTAGCCGGCCTTTTGCAACCGGGCCATGTACTCCAGCCATGCCTGCCGAGGGTTTTGCTCTCGTCCGCCGCGATTTTTCCGGACTCGTAACCGCCTGCCCCGCCGGCTGTTTTCCTGCGGAGGGTGGTTTCGTTGCCGTTCTTCTCCATCCCCACGACGACGGGATTGCCGATTGTCCGCAGCCCGAGGAAGCGTACCCGGCTCCCGTTGGCGGCCTGCCGCAGGGGCGTCTCGCCCGTTGCACGAATTGCGGTGATCAGGAGCGGAAACAATAATAAAACGGACTTCATGACGGAACGTGTTGGAGGTGGCCGGCGGTTGCTCAGGGGATCACCCCCGTCAGTGCCTCGACGGCACGGCGGCCTTCGTCGCCCAGCGAGAGCGAATATCCGTTCACGAAGAGCGCGATATGCGCGTCGATTACCTTGTCATCCAGCTCCTGTGCGTGCTGTTTTATATAGGTGCGCGAAGCTTCGGGATGGGTGAAGGCGTATTCGATGCTCGTGCGCAGCAGACGTTCGGCCTCGTGCCGCACCTCATCCGGCAGGCTGCGCCGGGCTGCGATCCCGCCCAGCGGCAGCGGCAGCGCCGTCCGTTGTTCCCACAACTGCCCTAGGTCGGCGACCAGTTCCAGTTCCCGCTCACGGTAGACGAAGCGGCCCTCATGGATGAGCACCCCGGCATCGAAATCGCCCCGCTCGACGGCCGCCGCGATTCGGGAGAAGAGCAGCGGTGTACACTCCTCGATTTGGGGGAAGAGTTTGCCCATCAGGGCATTGGCCGTTGTGTGCAGCCCCGGGACGGTCACGCGGCGTATCGGCCGCGTATCGCCTGCGCGGCGTACCAGCAACGGCCCGTTGCCGCGTCCGAGTGCCGCACCGCTGTCGAGCAGCGCGTAATGTTCCGCGATGGCGGGCAGTACGGCGCAACTTATCTTGCTGATGTCGGCACGTCCCAGCCCGGCACCGCGGTTCAGCTCCTCGATGTCGTGGTATTCGACCTCGAAGCGCAGGCTGCCCGTGTCGATGCGCCCGTTAACGAGCGCGTCGAACATGAAAGTGTCGTTCGGGCACGGCGAGATATGCAGCTTCAGCCTCACCGTTTTTGCGCCTCGGTGATGTTGCGGGCGTTTTTCTCGTTGTCGCTGCGGTTGCGTTTACCCCCGAAACGACCCAGCAGCCATCCGGCGGCGAAGGTCAGCACGAGGACGATGATGTCGATAAATACGTTGGCCAGCCACCGCTGGATGGCGGGGGCGAATTGCCAGACCAGGATGAAGACGACCAGTATCAGGATCAGTCCCGCCCAGAGCATCCAATTTTTATTCATTGTTTTCGAATATTTGGTTTAACTTTTCCGTCAGGTTCCCGACGGCCTCCTCCACAGCCCACTGGCCAAAGGGTTCGCCGACGTAGTTCGACACGGCACGTATCTGGCAGCACGCGACGCCCAGCGCGTCGCATACGGCGAAAAAGGCTGCGCCTTCCATGTTCTCCACTTCCGGCAGGTACCCTTCCGACGTGTTCTCCGGGTTTCCTTCCGGCGTCTGGCGTTGGGTGCCGTCCGCTGCGTGTCCCGCCCTGTCGTCTGCCGTAAATCCGGGGTGCGGCTCCGCGAACCCGGCGTCCCCTGCCGCGTGCCCGGTGCCTTCCGCCGCGCTTTTCGGCCCGTCCTTTGCCGCGGCTCCGTCGCCCGAACGGCTGACGGTGACCCCGGCTGCAAGGGGCAGCCCCAGGTCGGGGCCCGAGGTCTCGTATTCGCGGGCGTAACGCTCGGGGATGCCCGCTATGCGTTCGGTGACCACTTCGACCACCTCGCCGCGCCGCAATGTCCGGTCACAGGCACCGGTAATGCCGGCCAGCACCACCAACTGCGGCTTTTTGGCTTTCACGGCGCGCAGCGTCGCCGCCGCGATTTCGGCCATGCCCACCCCGCCGACGAATACCGGGTCGCGAGGCTCGGTGAGGATGAACGCCTTGGCCTCCTCGATGGTCGGGAAAATGAAAATCCGTTTCACCTTACCGGCCTACGACTGCTTCGAGCTCCTCGACCGTGACGGGTATCTTCTTGTCGCCCAGCATACGGCTCCCGCTTTCCGTCACAAGGATGTCGTCCTCGATGCGGATGCCGCCGAAGTCGCGGTAGCCCTCCAGGGCGTCGTAATCGACGATCCCCTTGTAAAGGCCCTCGGCCCGGCATTTGTCGATCAGCGCCGGGATGAAGTAGAGCCCCGGTTCGTCGGTCATCACCGTCCCCGGTTCGAGGCGCCACGCCGCACGGTAAATGCAAGTCGCGGACTTGGCGGCGCGTTGGGCGATCGAGGAGAAGTCGAAGCTCCGCTCGCCCATCGCCTCGCAGTCGTGCACGTCCATGCCCAGCCCGTGCCCCAGCCCGTGGGGCATGAACATCGTCATGGCACCCGCGGCCACGGCGTCGGCTGCCGATCCCTTGATCAGCCCTATTCCGGCAAGCCCTTCGGCCAGCGTCGTGTAGGCGGCGTTGTGTATCTCGGAGTACATCATGTGCGGTTTGACGATGTCGGCCACATGGTCGTGTGCCGCCAGCACGATGTTGTAGACATCCTTCTGTTTCTGCGTGAATTTCCCGCTTACGGGGTAGGTGCGGGTGTGGTCGGAGCAGTAGTTGTCGACCGTTTCGCCGCCCGCGTCGCACAGCAGCAGACGCCCTTCCTCCAATACGCCGTCGGCGTTGAGGTTATGCAGCGTTTCGCCGTGTTGCGAGACGATCGACGGGAACGACACGCCCGAACCGTAGGATTTGGCGACGCCTTCGATGGCACCTGCGATTTCGCGCTCGACGACGCCCGGGCGGCACATCTTCATGGCCAGCGTGTGCATCTTGTAGCCGATTTGGAATGCGCGCTCCATCTCCTCGACCTCCTCGGCGCTCTTTTTCTCGCGCATTTCGGCCACGGCGAACATCAGGTCTACCGACTTGTAGTCGTGCAGCAGTGTGGGTTTGATACCCAGCAGCGACGACAGCCAAAGCTTAGTCTCTCCGCGGTAGGGAGGCAGGAAATGGATTTTGCGCCCCAGCGAAATGGCTTTGCGGAGCCGTTTCTCGAGTTCGGAGAGGGGGTGTGTCGCCGCGATGCCGACCTTTGCGCCCAGCTCGCGCAACGTGGGCTGCGGGCCTGTCCAGATGATGTCCTCGACCGTGAAATCGTCGCCGTAGAGTGCCTCTTCGCCCGTGTCGGCGTCGATCAGGCCCGCCAGCGAGGGGATGTTCAGCCCGAAATAGTAAAGGAACGACGAATCCTGCCGGAAATAGTAGGCGTTGTTCGGGTAGTTGTTGGGTGACAGGGGGTTGCCCGGGAACAGGACGATGCCCGACCCGATTTTGGTGCGCAGCATGTTGCGGCGCGCGGCGTAGGTTTTTGCTGAGAACATATGCGTAGTGTTTTAGATTTCCGATAATCCGTATTTCGTTTCCGGGAACGGTTTCCCGCGCCTTTTGCAGGGTTACATATCCCACCTTTTACAAAAATAGTAAAAATATGGCAAGCCCGTTCCCCGACGGGTTTATTTTTTGCGGAGGGCGATGGCCCGGAGCGTACGGCTTTTGCGTAGCGGGACGTCTGCCGTCGTTCGGGGCGGGCGGTGTATCCGCCGGCAAGCGGCAGAAAGGCTGGTTTTACGACCGTGCGGCAGAGGGACGGGACTGGTTTGCGGCGGTGCCGGGGGCGGAAGGCTTTCGCCGCTCCGCCGCAGCCCGGCGGCTTTGCCCGGGGCGGTTGCCCCGCCGCCCTGCTGTCCGGGCGGAGTCGGGCCGTTCCGCTGCGCCCCGCTTCCTTCGTCAGAATTCGATGACGGCACCCGTTTCGCCCACCGTGACGGTGACTTCGCGCCCCATGTAGAGCGCCACATTGGGGTCTTCGTGCCCCGTGGGCAGGCCGAAGACGACCGGGATTCCCAGCGGCCGCACGTATTGCGCAACGATGTCGTAGGGGTCGGTGATGCCGAAATGTTTTTGTCCGGTCATGTCGGAAAAATGCCCGACGAGGATGGCTTTGCATTTGGCGAGCTTTCCGCTCCGGGCGAGTTGCTGCATCATGCGGTCGAGGCGGTACATGTGTTCGCCGACCTCCTCGATGAAGAGCACCGTGGGGGCGTCGAAGTCGGGTTCCTCGGGTGTGCCGAGCGACGAGCAGACGATCGCAAGGTTGCCGCCCGTGAGGCGTCCGCGGGCCGTGCCCGGGCAGTTGAGCGGGTGTGGGCCGGTGTCGATACGCTGCCGCAGTCCCAGCAGAGCACTGCGCAGCGCTTCGTCGGAGACGATCGCGTCGGCGGTCTCCTCGCTCCCGAAGCGGAACTTGCCCGGCATGGTGGCATGGAGGCTCTCAACGCCCAGCCGTCCCAGTGCCAGGTGGAGCATCGTGACGTCGCTGAACCCGACGACCCATTTTGGGTGCTCGCGCAGGTGGCTGAGGTCGATGAGCGGCAGCAGCCGTACCGAGCCGTAACCGCCCTGGAAGCTGACGACGGCTTTTACGCCGGGGTCGTCGATCATCGCCTGCAGGTCGGCGGCGCGCTGGGCATCGGTACCTGCGAAATAGGGTTGCTCGCGGTCGGCGGTATGCGGCCCGAACTTAACCTTCAGGCCCCACGATTCGAAGCGCTCGCGCACTTTTGCCGTGTCGGCCTTCTCCGACAGTTTCCGCGCCGGGGTGACGATGCCCACCGTGTCGCCGGGCCGCAGGTAGGGCGGGCGGATGAATTGCGTCCGGGCGGATGGTTGTGCGGTGTCGGGGTGCAGTGTAGGGGGTGTCTCCGCGCCGGTTGCGTGCGGGGTGCAGATCGATGCATTGTCGGTTTGCAGAGCGGCCGTTGCACGTTGTACCGTATCGGAGGGTGAAGGCGGGGTTTGTCGTGCGGGCGCCATCCCGATGCAGGAGAACAGGACGGCGAGGAGCAAGGGGTATTTCATGCTGGGATTAGTGTTGTTGTATGCTGTTGTTTGTGTGGTTGTCTTGTGTGTTTGCCGTGCGTGCTGTGCCGGGTTGCATGGGCGGTGCCGATACCTGCCGGAGTGTCCGTCGTTCCGCCTGCCCGGGGAATTATCTCTTGTGCCGGGCCAACCCTTCGGGCAGGGGTAGCCGGATACGGGTAAGGCTGACGACGGCTCCTGTGAGTGCGAACCCGCCGGCGAGCAGGAGTGCCGTGTGGGTGCTGTCGTCGGGGACGATGTGGAACAGCAGCGCCATCAGGGCCGCACCCGTGGTCTGGCCTATGAGACGCGCCGTAGCGAGCATGCCGCTGGCGCTTCCGCTCCTCTCGTGCGGAGCCGAGGCGATCAGGATGCTGTTGTTGGGCGACTGGAAAAGCCCGAAGCCGGCACCGCAGAGCACCAGCCGCCATACGATGTCGCCCGGTGCGGGGTGTTCGGGCAGGAATGCCAGCAGGAACAGTCCCGCGGCCATGGCCGTCAGCCCTGTCCCGCCGAGCAGTCCGGCGTGGATGCGCTCGACGAGCATTCCGGCCACGGGAGCCACGACCATGATCACGGCCGGCCATGCGGTCATCAGCAGCCCTGTCGCCACTTCGTCGTAGCCGAATTCGTGTTGCAGGTAGAACGGCAGCGCTACCATGGCCAGCATTTGCCCCAGGAACGAGCAGATCGACGTGACGACCGAAACCGAAAAGATCGGGATGCGCAGCAGGTCGAACGGCAGGATCGGATAGGGCTCGCGCAGCTGGCTGCGGATGAAGAAGAACCCGACGATGAGCAGCGCTGCGATGCCCAGGGTGAGCAGCCGCGGGTCGAGCCCGTGCGAAAACCCTTCGACCGAAGCCATCAGCAAGCCGAAGGTCAGGGCGTTCATTACGGCGTCGCGCCAGTCGAAACGGCGTGCGCTCACCCGCACGGGATTGTCCGGCAGGAAGCGGCGGCTCAGCCACAGCGCCACCAGCCCGATGGGGATGTTCACGGCGAAGAGCCACGGCCACTCGGCGACGGAGAGGATGCCCGCAGCCAGCGTAGGCCCGGCGACCGACGACACGGCGACGACCGTGGCGTTGATGCCCATGCCGCGTCCCAGTTGCGCCTTGGGGTAGATGATGCGGATAAGCGTGGTGTTGACCGATGTGATGGCCGCGGCGCCGAACCCCTGCATCACGCGCGCCAGCACCAGCGTCGGGAGTGATGTCGAAAGGGCGCAGCCCACCGAGGCCACGGTGAAGAGCATCAGGCCGCCGATATAGACTTTGCGGTAGCCCACCACGTCGCCCAATGCCGAAAACGACAGCAGCGAGATCATGATGGCCAGCTGGTAGGCGTTGACGATCCAGATCGAGTCGGCCGACGAGATCCCCAGTTCCAGCCCGATGGTGGGCAGGGCGACGTTGGCGATGGCGCTGTCGATCACCGACAGCGAGACGCCGAACGCTACGGCCAGGATGGCCCACAGGCGGCGGGGCATCGGAAGCCCGTCGTCAGGTCGTGCGATATGGGGTGCGGCGTTCATTGCAGGGACAAAGATAATGTAATCGCGGCTCAATTCAAATTCGGGGCGGCCCGCAGGCTGGTTGTAGCTGGATCGGCCGGGTTGCGGGAAAGGGCTCGCCGCCGGTTTCGGGGATGCTTCTGACTGCCCGCAGCGTGTCTGTCGTCGGATGCTGCCGCCGGACGCCTCTCTCAGCGCTTTGCGTTTTGGCGGCGCCCGCGCCTCCGGCTGCTGCCGTAGGTGAGGCTGTCCGTGCCCCCCCCTTCCTGTGCTGTAAAAAACGGAAGCCCGGGATTATCCGGGCCTCCGTCACACAACTATGAATTTGAACTTTTTATTTTAAAAATTGGCTGTGTTCGTTTTAGGGATTGGGTGTCGCATACGGTTTACCTTCGGCTGTCTTCGGGGACGATTTCGCCCTCGGGTTCGATGCCCTTGAGGTATTTGCCGAGGAATTTCTCCATCGTGCGGTAGAAATCGAAGCGGTTTTCCTCGTTGTGGAAGCCGTGTCCCTCGTTGTCCTTGACCATGTAGTCGACATGCACGCCGCGTTTGCGCAGGGCGTTGACCATCTGGTTGCTCTCGTTAATGTTCACACGGGGGTCGTTGGCGCCCTGTACCACCAGCAGCGGGGTTTTGATCCGTTCGGCGTTGAGTGCCGGGGAGTTTTCGCGCAGCATTTGGGCGTCCTTTTCGGGATTGCCGACCATCTCGTACATCATGTCGAGCATCGGTTTCCAGTAGGGAGGGATGGTTTGCAGGAACGAGAAGAGGTTCGATACGCCCACGTAGTCCACGGCGCAGGCATAGAGGTCGGGATCCTTGACGATACCCTGCAACGTGGCGTAACCGCCGTAGCTGCCGCCGTAGATGGCGATCTTCGCGGGATCGGCGATGCCTTTTTCGATCAGCCAGTTCACGCCGTCCGTAATGTCGTCCTGCATGGTCTGGCCCCACTTGCCGTAGGCGATTTCTGTGAATTTGCGTCCGAAGCCGGTCGAACCGCGGAAGTTCATCTGCAGTACGGCGTAACCGCGGTTGGCGAGGAACTGCACCTCGGGGTTGAATCCCCACGAGTCGCGGGCCCACGGGCCGCCATGCGGATTGACCACTACGGGCAGGTTCTTGGCGTTGTGAAGCGTTTTGCCGACGGGCAGCGTGAGGTAGCCCTCGATTTCGAGGCCGTCGCGCGAGGTATAGGTAACCGGTGTCATCTCGGCCATCTGCTGCTCCTCGATCCAAGGTGCGAGGTCGGCCAGTTTGGTCATCGTGTCGGCTTTCACGTCGTAGAGGTAGTAGGCGCCCATCGTGCGGTCGCCGCCCGCATAGACGATATATTTGTCTTCGGCCTTGTTCCAGCCGCTGATGCCGACTTCGTAACCGCGCAGGTGTTTCTCCATGCGGCCGAACATCTCGCCCGTCGCCTTGTCGAAGAAATGGCGCCTCACGCCTTTGTGGCCTTCGTACGAAACACCCTGCAATTTTTTCTGTGCATCGCTGTACCAGATGCCGCGCAGGTCGTATTTGTCGTTGGTGTAGAGTTGTTCCAGCTCCTCGCAGGTCGCCGGATCCATCAGCACGAGTGCCGATTTGTCGCGCCCGAGGTTGGTGATGGCGTAGACCAGCTTGTTGTCCGGGGTGAAAGTGGCGAACGAAACGCCTTCCTTGAAGTTGGTCGTCAGTACGGGACGGAAAGGCTCGGCTTCGGTTTCGCGGTAGCGGATCTGCGTGTTCACGCCGTCGACGATGGCATAGGCTACGCGCAGCTTGCCGTCATGGTCGGTCTGCCAGCCCTGGATGTCGCCGGGATTCTCGCACAGCATCGTCATCTCGCCCGTCGAGAGGTTCAGGCGGTAGGGGTCGAAGATCATCGGGTTGCGCTGGTTGGTGCCGATGATCATCAGCGAGTCGATCTCTTCGAGCGGGTCGATGATCTGTGTTCGTACGCCCGGGATGGCCGTATAGGCTTGCGGGTTGCTGCCGTCGATGTCCACGCCGTAGAGTTGGAAATTCTCGTCGCCGCCGGTGTCTTTCAGATAGAGGATGCGGTGGTCGTTGGCCCAGAAGTATCCGGCCAGGTCGCGTTCGGTTTCCGAGGTGATGCGCACGGCGTCCTTGCCGTCGACAGGTTGCACGAAGATGTTGCGGCGGCTTTCGTAAGGCGCCATGTAGGAGAAATATTTTCCGTCGGGCGATATTTGGTACCCGGTTTTTTCCGTATTGCGGAAGAAGGTTTCCAAAGGCAGCTCGGGGGCTGTCTTGGGTGTACAGGCGGCCAGTATGGCTGCCGTAGCGGCGAACATGAGGAGTTTTTTCATGGGGTTTATTCGTTTGGATTTTCGTTCTGCTTTTTCGTGCGCAAGGCGTCCCGCCAGATGCTGCAGACCGAGAGGGTCAGCAGGATCAGGATCGGGATGTCGCCGGTGTGCGACGCCCCGGGAAACATCAGGTGCGTGGCTACTTTGATTGCAAAGGCTGCCACGGCGATGAAAATGGCCAGGATGCGGATGACTTTTTCGATTTCCATAGTGGGTGTCTTTTTGTTTTTGACACTGCAAACTTACAAAAGAAATTTTGAAAAACAAATAAAATTTATTGTTTTTCGATAAAATTTTTATGATAAGCAACTTTTTCCTGCCTGACCGCAGAGAAACCGTAACAAAAAAACGCCCGGAGGCGTTTCTTGTAATGAGTATTGCCCTGACAGCCGGGTCTATTCCGCGTCGACGAATTTGTAGAGCTGGTCGCCGCGGTGGATCGGGGTGTCGGTGTGCACGGCGCAGAGGGTGCCTTGTGCCACGGATTGCACCGGGGTGCCGTCGGTGTCGTGCAGCTCGGTGAGTGCCTGTTCGGCGATGCCGGTGGTGGCACCCATGAAGAAAATATCCTCGCCCACGGACAGCGGTGCGGCTTCGACCAGTACCTCGGCCACCGATATTCTCTTGTAGAAGTTTGTTACCTTGCCTACGTAGACCTTGCGCCGCGTGGCGGCCGAGCCGTAATGTTGGCTGTGTTCGGCCACGGGGCGCCCGGCGTAGTAGCCTTCCCAGAAGCCGCGGTTGAAGACCGTGGCGAGCCGCTCCTTCAGCCCGGCGGCCAGGGCGGGGGTGTAGGTGCCCGCTTCGATCGCGCGCAGCGCTTCGTCGTAGCATTCCACCACGCGCTTGACGTATTCCGCGCCGCGTGCACGCCCTTCGATCTTCAGCACCCGCACACCCGCACCGATGAACCTGTCGAGGAAATCGACCGTGCAGAGGTCTTTGGGCGAGAGGACGTAGCGCCCGTCGATGTCCAGCGCCGCACCGGTCTCCGTGTCCGTGACGGTGTATTTGCGGCGGCACAGCTGGCGGCAGGCTCCGCGGTTGGCCGAGCAGTTGGTTTCGTAGAGCGAGAGGTAGCATTTACCCGAAATCGACATGCATAATGCGCCGTGGGCGAACATTTCGATTTCGACCAGCTCGCCACGCGGGCCCCGGATGTCGTTCCCGACGATCTGGCGGTGTATTTGCGCCACCTGTTCGAGCGTCAGTTCGCGTGCCAGCACCACCGTGTCGGCCCACTGCGAGAAGAACTTCACGGTTTCGGAATTCGAAATGTTGCTCTGGGTCGAAATATGCACCTCGACCCCGATGCGCCGGGCGTAGAGTATCGCCGCGAAATCGGTGGCGATAATGGCGTCGATGCCTTCGGCCCTGGCGCGGTCGATCACCTCGTGGACGGTCAGCATCTCGTCCTCGTAGACGATGGTGTTGACCGTGAGGTAGGTCTTGACCCCTGCGGCGTGTGCCGTGGCGACGATCTTCGCCAGGTCGTCGAGCGTGAAGTTCGCAGCCGATGCCGAGCGCATGTTGAGCTTCCCGACGCCGAAATATACCGAGTCCGCCCCGGCCTGTATGGCTGCGGCCAGTGCTTCGTAAGACCCTACGGGGGCCATGATTTCTATCTCGGAGCGTTGCATAGTGTCGTTTGCGGGGGATGTCCCTGCGTCGTTTGCCGCAGGGGTGTTGGCGGAATCAGTTTTTGCGTCCCATCAGGCTCAGGGCGTATTCGCGCATCCGTTCCGTGCGGGATTTTTCGACCGAAAGGGTGTCGAGGATGCCCAGCGCCCTTTCGAAGCGCAGCGAAATCTGCTGTTCGGTGAGGCGTGGTATGTCGAGACGGTCGTAGACGGCTTTTATCGTGGCGATTTTCTCGGCGTCGGGCATCTGTGAGCGGTGTGTCGAGCGGAGCACTTCGCGCGTAGGTTCGTCGGCGCGGCTTATGGCCGTGATCATCAGGTAGGTCTGTTTGCCTTCGAGGATGTCGCCGCCGATGGCCTTGCCCAGCCTCTCGTCGCCGTAGCTGTCCAGCAGGTCGTCCTGCAGTTGGAATGCCAGTCCCAGTTCGATGGCGAAGCGGCGCAGCTTGCGGCAGTCCTCCTCCGAAGCGCCGCCCAGCAGGGCGCCGATCGTGGTGGCCCCGGCCAGCAGCACCGAGGTCTTCAGTTCGATCATGTGCATGTATTCCACGACCGAAACCTTCGGCTTGCGTTCGAAATCCATGTCGTACTGCTGCCCTTCGCATACTTCGAGCGCCATGGTGTTGAACGTCGAGAGTATCTGCGGCAGCAGCTGCGCCGGCACTTCGCCCAGCAACCGGTAGGCGCAGATCAGCATGGCGTCGCCCGAGAGGATCGCCACGTTCTGTCCCCACTTGGCGTAGACCGAGGGTTTGCCGCGCCGCACGGCTGCATTGTCCATGATGTCGTCGTGCAGCAGCGTGAAGTTATGGAACACCTCGACGGCCGCGGCGGCCGGCAGGGCATGTTGTATCTTGTTGGTGAAGATGCCGTTGGAGAGCATCAGCAGCATGGGGCGCAGGCGCTTGCCGCCGCCCGCGAGCGAATAGCCGATCGGGGCGTAAAGTAGCTCGGGTTCGGCCGGGAACTCGGTTTGGGCCAGGTAATTTTCGATGGCGGAGAGCAGTTGCTCGTTCGTTTGCATAGTCTGACAATACTTTTGGATCGGAATCTGTCCCAAAAGTAGGAAAAAAGTTTGGAGTAGCCGAATTTTGGATTAACTTTGACCTGATAAATTCTAACCTTTAACCTGAACACGATATGAAAAAACTCGCTTTCGGCGTGGACATCGGCGGTATCAACACTGCGTTCGGCCTCGTCGACGAAAACGGCGACCTGTATGCCGAATCGGTCATTTCGACCAAGAAATACCCCAGTGTAGACGACTATCCGGCCTATGTCGAAGACCTCTGCCAGGCGATGCATGCACTGGCCGACAGTCTTTCGTTCGAGTACGAACTGACGGGTATCGGCATCGGCGCCCCAAATGCCAATTATCATAAGGGTACGGTCGAAAACCCCGCGAACCTCTGGAAATTCCGCGAAGGAGACCCCAATCCGGACGAAAGCCGCCGTATTTTCCCGCTGGCGGACGACATCCGGAACTGCTTCGGGGGTGTGAAGGTGCTCGTGACGAACGATGCCAATGCCGCGACGATCGGCGAGATGATTTACGGCAATGCCAAGGGCATGCGCGATTTCATCATGATAACGCTCGGTACGGGGCTCGGATCGGGTTTCGTCGCCAACGGCGAGATGGTCTACGGCCATGATGGCTTTGCCGGAGAGTTCGGCCATGTCATCGTCGAGCGCGACGGCCGCGAGTGCGGCTGCGGGCGTAAGGGCTGTCTGGAGACCTATGTTTCGGCTACGGGCATCAAGCGCACGGCATTCGAGCTGATGGCCAAAATGTCGGCCCCCAGCAAGCTGCGCGACATCGCTTTCGGCGATTTCGACGCTTCGATGATCTCCGCGGCTGCCGAGCAGGGCGATCCCATCGCCCTCGAAGCCTTCCGTTTTACGGGCGAGATGCTCGGTCGTGCACTGGCCGACGTGGTGACCGTCACGTCGCCCGAGGCGATATTCCTCTTCGGCGGCCTGTCGAAGGCGGGCAAGCTGATCTTCGAGCCTACGCAGTGGTACATGGAAGAGAGCATGCTCTTCGTATTCAAGAATAAAGTGAAGCTGCTTCCGAGCGGTATTCAGGGTAAGAATGCCGCGATCCTCGGCGCTTCGGCCCTGATCTGGCAGGAAGAGAACAAATAATTCCGGCGGAAGGTCGGGCGACGGGCATCGCTTCGGTGCACCCAGGAGGGAAACGGGCGGCGGGCCCGGGCTGCCTTGTCTTGCCGGTGTCGTTTCCGGATTCCGGATGAAAAGAATGCCGGCGGAGTTCACACTCCGCCGGCATTTCCATTGTATACCGGCTGCCCGGTCTTCCCGTGAAGGGCTATTTGTTGTAGGCGGTCAGCATCCAGACCATCTTCTCCTGCTCCTTCAGGTAGTCGCTCATCAACGCCACGGTAGCCTCGTCACCGGCCTCCGAAGCCAGTGCGAGCAACTTGCGTTCCTCGCCGATAAGATAGCTGTAAGTGGTGAGGATATGCCCGATGGCCTCATCGCCGCGTGTTACGCCGGAAATCTCCTTGACCTTGGCGACCCTGAGGTATTCGCTGAACCTGTTTTCGGGCTTGCCGCCCAGCATCAGGATGCGTTCCGCGATCTGATCGGCCTTTTCGGCAGTATCGTCGTACAGCTCTTCGAACTTGCCGTGCAGGACGAAGAACCCGTGCCCTTCGATATCCCAGTGGAAACCCCGCAGGTTGGTGTAAAATACTTGAAAGTCGGCCAGCAGCGAATGCAGCGCCGATACTACGCCCTGTACTTTCTTCTCGTCCAGGTGCAAATAATCCAGTGTTTTCATAATCGTTTTTTATTTAATAGTTTGCATATCATATGATTCCCTTGATCCGGTCTTCCGAGGCCGACAGGGCCGCCTTGGCCCCTTCGCCCATTGCGATCACGATCTGTTTGTAACGTATGTCCGTCACATCGCCCGCTGCATATACGCCGGGTACCGACGTGCGGCACTCCTTGTCGGTCAGGATTTCTCCCGCGCGGTTGGTGTCGAGGATGCCGGCGAACAGCTTGCTGTTGGCCGAGAGGCCGATCTGGACGAATACGCCGTCGAGCGGCAGCCGTTTTTCCGCTCCCGTCGAGCGGTCTTTCGTGCGCAGGGCCGTCATGCGGCTGCCGTCGCCTTCGACCTCGAGCGTCTGCACGTTCGTATGTACCTCTACATTGGGGAGCGTGCGCAGCTTCTCCTGCAATACCTGGTCGGCCTTGAGAGTCTCCATGAATTCGAGAACCGTCACCGAAGCGCAGGTGCCCGCCAGGTCGATTGCGGCCTCGACCCCCGAATTGCCGCCGCCGATCACGGCCACGTGTCTGCCTGCGTAGAACGGCCCGTCGCAGTGGGGGCAGAAGGCTACGCCGCGGCCGATATACTCTGCCTCGCCCGGCACCCCGAGCCTGCGCCACGAAGCTCCCGTGGCGACGACCAGTGCCGGGGCGCGGAAAACCTCCCCGCCTTTGGCATGCAGCTCCCGGATGCCGCCGTCTATGTCGAAACGCTCGATGCGGCGGTTGTCGCAGATGTCGATCCCGTAGGCCTCCATGTGTCTGCGCAGGTCGCCCGCGAGCTCTGCTCCGGTCGTGCGCGGCACCGAGATCAGGTTTTCGATGCCTACCGTTTCATTGACCTGTCCGCCGACCTTTTCTGCCACGACCGCCACGCGGAGCCCCTTGCGGGCTGCATAGATCGCGGCCGAAGCCCCGGCGGGGCCGCCCCCGGCGACCAGCAGGTCATATTCGCGCACGTGGGGCGTTATGCCTGTGTCCGAAGTGCCGAAGCGCTCCTCGAGTTTGTCCAGCAGTTCGGCCAGCGAGCCGCGGCCGACGTGGATCAGCTCTTCGCCGTGGAAGACCGCCGGCACGGCCTGGATATTCAGCCGTGCAACCTCCTCGGGGAACAAGGCTCCGTCCACGGCCGTATGGGTGATCCGGGGATTGGAGAGCGCCAGCAGGTTGAGCGCCTGTACCACATCGGGGCAGTTGGTGCAGGTGAGCGACATGTAGGTCGTCAGCGCGATCTGCCCGCCGAGCGCCCCGATCCGTCGGCGCGTCGCTTCGTCGGGCAGGTTTTTGCCCTTGCCGTCAGCGTTCAGCACGGCCAGTATCAGCGAGCTGAATTCATGGCCGTTGGGCACTGCCCGGAAGTGGATGCCGGTGTCCTTGTCGTTGCGCAGAAGCCGGAACTCCAGTCCCTGCCCGTCGGTGATCCGACAGCCGATCTTCGCGGAACAGGCGGCCGTCTCTTCGAGCAGCCCGAGCAGCTCTCCGCGCGACGCATGGCCGGGGTCGGCCGTGACGTCGAACACGTAGGAGGCTTCCAGCCCCTCGAACAAGCGGAGCAACTGCTCCCTGAGTGCATGATCCAGCATGGCCCTTAGATTTTACCTACCAGGTCGATACTCGGTTTGAGCGTCTCGGCGCCCTGCTGCCATTTGGCGGGGCATACTTCGCCCGGGTGTGCCTCGACGAACTGTGCCGCGGCGACTTTGCGCAGCAACTCCTCTGCATTGCGGCCGATGCTGTTGTCCTGAATCTCCACCAGCTTGACCTTCCCCTCGGGGTTGACGACGAACGTGCCGCGGTAGGCTACGCCTTCTTCCTCGATCATGACGCCGAAGCCGCGCGAAAGTACACCCGTGGGGTCTGCGAGCATCGGGTAGTTGATTTTGCGGATGCTTTCCGAAGTGTCGTGCCAGGCTTTGTGCACGAAGTGGGTGTCGGTGCTTACCGAGTAGACCTCCACGCCCATGGCTTTGAACCGGTCGTATTTGTCGGCCATGTCCACCAGCTCGGTGGGACACACGAACGTGAAGTCGGCCGGGTAGAAAAAGAAGATCGCCCATTTGCCTTTGAGGTCTTCGTTCGTGACCGTTACGAATTTGCCGTTGTGGTAGGCCTGAACCTTGAATTCGGGTACCGTTGAATTGATGATTGATGTCATAGCTGTACTTGTTTTATTTATGTGAATATTTTTTGCTGCTTTAGTTTTCTTCCTCTTTGCTGATACAAAAATAGGGGAAATCTTTGTATAAATCAAATTGATAATATTTATATCATTATAGTTTTATGCTATAATTGTGCTGTGCCGTTGCCGGGGGCCGAAACCGCCTGCAAAACGAAAGCCCCGGAGCGTTAACTCCGGGGCTTGGGTTCTCCGCCCGCCTTGGGTGCGGGGTGTTCCTGTTTTATCGCATCGCGATCTGCGAGGTTCCGATCAGGCGGCCGTCGCAGAACAGTTGTACGGTGTAGGCACCAGCGGCAAAGCCTGTGCTGTTATAGTAGATACCCACTTCGAGATCCTGGTTCTGGTAGTCCACTTCGCGCATGGCCGAATAACTCAGGCGTTCGCCCTCGAAATCGAAAGTCGGCATGGCCTCGGTCGTCAGCACATAGCCGTCGGGCGAGGTGATACGGACGTAGACGGTCTTTTCGCCCGGTGTCGCCAGCTCGTTGGCCGTCAGTACGAAATCCACGCGCAGGCGCGCGGCATTCTTGATCCTCGATACGGGTTTGCTGTTGGCGTTGAGCGCCGAGAGACGGATGTCGCGGGCGCGGATCACGGCGCCGACACGTACCTTGTTGTCCAGTTCGGCAGCCTTCTCCTCGGCCATTTCGGCGCGCAGCTTCGCCGACGAGATCTCCTTGCGGTAGGTTACGTTCTCGTTGATGAGTTTTTTGTTGAGCGTATTGAGCGAGTCGATCTGGCGGATGTAGCTCTTCATGACCGTGCGCAGCGTACCCACCTCCTTTTCGTACTGTTTGATCTTGGCCAGGTTCCATGAACGCTCCTTTTTCAGGCGCGTCATCAGCGAGTCTGCGCGGTCGCGTTCCACGTTGAGGTTGGCCGAAATGCTGTCGTTGGTCACCTGCAGGTTGTCGTAGTCGGTCATCAGGCGTCCCAGGTCGTTCTGGATCGAGTCGCGGTCGGCCTGCAACAACTGGTTGTCGACCATCTGCTGGCGGTGTATGCTGAAATAAAGTACCGAAAGCGCCACCAGGATCACCGAGAGGATGATGATGACGATGCGGTAGCCGCGGATGGATTTTTCCGGGACGGGCTGCGACATCATGTAATCGTCGTCCTCGAACTCCGAGGGGTCGTACCCTTGCTTATTCTCTTCCATAAAAACAGTTTTTTCAGTGTCGAATTTACCTGATTGTTCGCCGGGTCAGGGTTATCCTGAGGCAAAGATAACAAAATTTTTATTTTATGAGGCTCGTCATCGGGTATTTAAGCCCCTTGTAGCCCGAAATATAGGCATTGATGC
>ERZ1673695.944-NODE-944-length-35583-cov-7.108478_pt1 | contig 35583 bp, 34 predicted proteins | sample MGYA00580225_ERZ1673695 | MGnify/ENA primary metagenome ERZ1673695 (study PRJEB41218, sample SAMN15661739) | gut metagenome | host: Homo sapiens | place: Canada: London | collected 2015-08-20/2019-03-30 | study: EMG produced TPA metagenomics assembly of... | reverse complement strand
CCGGACAGCTCTCTGGGATAGGAGGACGCCTTGTCCTGAAGTCCTACCAGGCTGATTACATAGGGTACACGCTTGCGTATGTACTTTCTGGGGGCATCAATAACCCGCAGCACAAAGGCAATGTTTTCATACACAGTCATGGTTTCAATGAGGCGGAAATCCTGGAATACCACCCCGATTGTACGGCGAAATTCCGGCACACGCCGGCGCTTGAGATTGGTCAGATTATAGCCGTTGACGGTAACCACGCCGCTCGTGGCGTCGATCTCCTTCAGAAGTAGCTTGATGAGCGTACTTTTTCCGGCACCGGAGGAACCGACCACGAACGCAAATTCGCCGTCGTTGACCTTCAGACTGATATTGTTGAGCGCCTGAATACCTGTCGTTTGATAGGTAACGGAAACATTCTTCAACTCTACCACAAATACACCTTCCTTATTCTTTCGGCAGCCGGCTTGTCCTTCCCGCAGGATGCGGAGAACAAAGAATCCCTGCAAGCAGCCCTGCACAAGCTCTGTGCGATGCTGTCTTAAGAAAATTGCCCAACACGAATGCGTCGGGCAAATAGAGCTTTAGAATTTAACGGGATTTGCCGACAAATATTTCTTGACCATCAGGGCGATCTTGAAGATGATCGCATGGTCAAATTCACGAAGATCCAGACCTGTCAGTTTCTTGATCTTCTCCAGCCGGTACACCAGGGTATTCCGGTGTACGAACAGCTTTCTTGAGGTTTCGGACACGTTCAGATTGTTTTCAAAGAACCGCTGGATGGTAAACAGCGTCTCATGATCCAGAGATTCGATGCTGCCCCGCTTGAACACCTCGTGCAGGAATGTTTCGCACAAAGTGGTGGGCAGATGATAAATCAGACGGGCAATGCCCAGATTGTCGTAGCTTACAATGACTCTGTCCGTGTCAAATACCTTGCCCACTTCCAGCGCCATCTGGGCTTCCTTAAAGGAACGAGCCAGATCCTTTACGCCCACAACCACGGTACCGATGCCCACATTCACACGGGTGTAGAACTCGCTGCTGAGGGTATCCGCAATGGAACGGGCGAGCTTTTCCAGATCCTTGGAGTCCACCGTATTCTTGATTTCCTTGACCAGCACGATGTCGGTTTCGGTAATGTTGAATACAAAGTCCTTGCTCTTGTCCGGAAACAGATTCTGGATGACATCATAAGCGGAAATGTCATTGGCGGAAACGATGCGGATCAACAGCACTACCCGGCTGATCTCGGAATTGAAATGCAGCTCCCGTGCCTTGATCACAATATCTCCCGGCAGCACATTGTCCAGCACCACGTTCTTGATAAAGTTATTCCGGTCGTACTTTTCGTCGTAATACTGCTTGATGTTGGAAAGGGTGATTGCCATGATGCTTGCATACTTGGCAGCGTTTTCATCCACGCCCTCCACGAATACGGCGTAATCCGGCGTAACCCGGGAGCCAAAGGGCTTATAGGTGTAGCCGTCCCGGATGAAGATCTCGTGGGAGTCGCTCAAATCCAGCGAAACAAACTCATTTGTGGTGCCGATCTTCGTCAGGTCGCTGCAGGCGATGATGGTTGCAGTATCATCCACAACGCCAATCACAGCGTCAATGGTATCGCGCATCTGGTGAACCAGCCCTTGAAATAACCTGTTCGACATAATTTTGAAACCCTTTCTTTTTCATAAATTTCGCACATGCCGGTTTGCTTCACTCGAATATATTACAGATTGTAACACATTTTCGAGCCGCATTTGTTAATAAATTGTGAACTTTCCGCTGACATGTTACGATTCACATTCAAAAACGGCGTTTTTTCGCCATAATTCCCCGTTTTTTCTGATACTTTTTTGTAACCAATCTGCAATAAATTGACTGCAAACTGTCACATTTTCTCCGGGCAGGTAATTTTCAGCATGGTCAGTGCATTGGCAAGTGCCTGCCGGGTAGCTGCGCAAAGAGCAAGCCGTGCCTCCCGCAGCTGGGGCTCTGCATTCTTTACGGTGCATGCATCGTAGAACTTGTGGAACAGGGTCGCCAGCTCCACGGTGTACTTGGTGATCCGGGAAGGATCGTAATGCTTTGCTGCCGTGTCGATCTCCTGGGGCAGCATGGCAATGTACCGGATCAGCTCGATCTCCTGGGGCTGTGTAAACTGCTGCATCCGCTCCCCGGTCAGTTCTGCCGGCCGGATCCCCTCCTCTGCCAGATTTCGCAGCAGACTGCAAATCCGGGCGTGGGCATACTGTACATAGTAAACCGGGTTCTGGGAGGATTTCTCCACTGCCAGATCCAGATCAAACTCAAAGTGGGAATTCGCCTCCCGCAGATTGAAGAAGAAGCGGGCTGCATCAATGGGGATCTCCTCCAGCAAGGTCACCAGGGTAATGGCCTTGCCGCTGCGCTTGGACAGCTTTGCCACCTGTCCGTTCCGCATCACGAATACCATCTGCATCAGCACCACGTCCAGCTTGGAAGCGTCCACCCCAAGGGCGGTCAGCGCTGCCTTCAGACGGGGCACATAGCCGTGATGATCCGCACCCAGCACGTCAATGGCCTTGTCGAAGCCCCGGGTCACCAGCTTGTTGTAGTGGTAGGCAATATCGGGAACCACATAAGTAGGAATGCCGTTGGAACGCACCAGCACGAAGTCCTTGTCTGCCCCGAATTCCGTTGCCTTGAACCAGGTGGCTCCGTCCTGCTCATAAGTATAACCGCTGTCCCGCAGCTTCCGGACAATCTCCATCACGCTGCCGTCTGCATGCAGAGTGCTTTCCCGGAACCAGGTGTCATACTGGATCCGATACTTGCCCAGATCCCGCTTCAGCCCTTCAATATTCTTGGGCAGGGCATACGCCACCAGGGCATCCCGCCGTGTCTTGGCGTCAGCGTCCACATACCGGTCGCCGTTTTCCGCCGCAAACGCCTTTGCATGCTCCACAATGTCCATGCCCTGATAAGCGTCCTCCGGCAGCTCCACCCCATCCCGGTACAGCTGCAAATAGCGCACCTCCAGGGATGTGGCAAACTTTTCGATCTGATTGCCGGCGTCGTTGATGTAGAACTCCCGCTCTACCTGATAGCCAGCCCAGTCCAGCAGGCTTGCCAGGCAGTCCCCGATGGCACCGCCTCTTGCGTTGCCCACATGCATAGGGCCGGTGGGGTTTGCGGAAACGAACTCCACCAGCACTCGCTTGCCCTCGCCGGTATCGGTTCTGCCGTAGGTGCCGGTTTCCTCCAGCACCGTGTTCACCACCTGGGCAAACCACCGGGGGCTCAGAAAGAAGTTGATGAAGCCGGGACCAGCGATCTCCGCCCGGTCGAAGTAGGTACCCTCCAGCACCAGTTCTCCCAGGATCTTCTCCGCAATGGCACGGGGCGCCATCCGGAAGGGCTTGGCGCAAACCATCGCCGCATTGGTCGCAAAATCCCCGTGGGACTTGTCCGCCGGAATCTCGATCTTGAAGTCACTTACCGGCTCCGGAGGCACCGCTCCGGATGCCACCAGTCTGCCCATGGATCCCAGCAGGATCTCCCGCAGCTGATCCGATGCCTGTTTAATCAGATTTGCCATTGTTTCAACGCTCCTTTTATCTTCCACAGCCCCACAGGCGCTGCCTTATGCCTTCCGCACGGAAAGCCTGATCTCATTGTCCGACAGGTAACTGCCGTTCATATCAATGGTATACCGCAGGAACAGCTCTCCCCCCTCCGGGGTCAACCGGTTCCGGATTGCGTGGGTGTATACCCCGATCACCATTTCCCCAAAGGGCATGGCATAGTGACAATAGTGCTTTTTATTGGTTTCAATGACCAGATTGGAGGTGGCAGTGCCGCTGCGCCGGATGGACGCAAGCCGCTCTCCTTGCACCTCCACCTCCGTGACGGAGCCCTCAAAGCCCGTGGCTTCAGAATCCTCATAGCTGATGTGAACGGTATCCCCCTCCATCCGGTAGACACCCTCTGTCACAAGCTCTGTCACCGTGCGATCCTCGTTGACGATCTGCACGCTGGTCATATCGATCATAACATCCATAGTTTTCTCACAATCTTTGTGCCGTTACGACGGCGTATCATCCAGGGAGGCAAACAGCACCTTGCCATCCACGCCTTCCTTCAGAAAATGCTTTGCGTTTTCCTCAAACAATGCCACGCTGTCGCTGACGTAGAAGGTGCAGGTACCGGGGGTTTCCCGATCCGTCAGCAGGTCATGCTCCAGCAGGCAGAGATTTGCAAACTTTGCAGCCTCCTCCCCGGAGGAGATCAGCGTCACGTCCGGCCCCATGATATCCGCAATCAGATCCCGGATCACCGGATAATGGGTACAGCCCAGAATCAGGGTATCCACCCCTTCTTGCTTGATGGGGGTCAGATATTCCTCCGCCACCATCCGGGTCACCGGGTTATCCCGATCCGTGTAGCCGTTTTCCACCAGATGCACAAACAGGGGGCAGGCATTGCCCACCACAAAGGCATGGGGGTTGATGGTCTTGATGGCCTTGGCGTAACTGCCGCTGCGAATGGTGGCAGGGGTGCCGATGACGCCGATGCGCCCGTTCCGGGTGGCGCCGCAGGCAGCCTGCACCGAGGGCAGCAGCACCCCGGTAAAGGGCATATCCGTCACAGGAGACTTGGTGCCCAGAATGGTGCTGACCGTGCCGCAGGCGGCAATGATCATCTTAATGGGGAATTTCCGCAAAAATGCAATATCCTCATTTGCGTATTTCAATACGGTTTCCCGGCTCCGGCTGCCGTAAGGGATCCGGGCAGTGTCGCCGAAATAGATAATGTTCTCGTTGGGCATCAGTGCCCGCAGGGCTTTGACAGCCGTCAGACCGCCGATGCCTGAGTCGAATACGCCGATTGCGTCGTTGTTCATGTTCCAATCACCGGCTGCATCCACAGATCACAGCCGCTCTCCTTCCAGATTTAATGGAACGGGATCAATAGGTACGATCCGCATTCTCAATGGCCTGCTCCAGCAGCTTGTCGATCAGATAGCTGTAGCTCATGCCCAGATTCTCCATCAGCTTGGGGTACATGCTGATGGGTGTAAAGTCCGGCATGGTGTTGATCTCGTTGAGGATCACCGTGCCGTCCTGCTTGAGGAAGAAGTCCACCCGGGACAGCCCCTTGCAGCCCAGCGCCTTGTATGCAGCCACTGCGGTTTCCCGGATCTCCTTTTCGCTGTCTGCGTCGATCCGGGCAGGAATGTACAGCTTGGAGGTGCCCAGAATATACTTTGCCTCATAATCGTAAAAGTCGTTGCAGGGCTCGATCTCTCCCACAAAGGATGCAAAGGGGTTGTCGTAGCCGAATACCGCAACCTCCAGCTCCTTGCCCTGGATAAACTCCTCGATGACCACCTTATTGTCATGACTGAAGGCGATCTTGACCGCATCCTTCAGAGTTTCCGCATCCGTTGCCTTGTTGATGCCGATGGAACTGCCGCAGTTGGCGGGCTTTACGAACAGAGGGTAGCCCAGTTCTTCTCCGATCTGTGCACAGCAGGCATCCAGCCGGTTCAGGTCACGCTGCCCGATCATGCGCCACCGTGCAGTCCGGATCTTGTTGTAATCCAGCACCGTGTGGGTGTGCACCTTATCCATACAGGAGGCGGACGCCAGCAAACCGCAGCCCACATAAGGGATCCGTGCCAGATCCATCAGCCCCTGGATGGTGCCGTCCTCCCCGTTCTTGCCGTGCAGCACCGGGAATACCACGTCCACCTTCCGGACGGTAGCCTCACCGTTTTCGATCAGCAGGAAACCGCCGTGAAGGGGATCCGGAGAGAGCACTGCGGAAATACAGTCGGGATCCCGCTCCCACTCGCCGGAGGCAATGGCAGCGGTATCGCCAGGGTAGTACAGCCAGCGTCCCTTTTTGGTGATGCCGATGCACATAACCTCGTATTTATCCTGTGGAATATTTTCAATGACGTTTGTCGCCGAAACCAGTGAAACATCATGTTCGCTGGACACGCCGCCGAAAACGACTGCTACTCTGATTTTAGACATAACCTACTCCTTTGTTCGTCAAACTGCCCGCTCCGTCTCGCCGGGCTTGACAGTTTTTATTTTATGTGACATAATATTATAGCATACTTCACAAAACAGCGCAAGTATTTTTTTGCATTTTCACAGAAAAAAGCGCAAAGTTCCTCTGCCGGATGGGAGCATGCCTTCAGTGTGCGTATAGTATATATAGTATTCCCCGGCAGAAAATAGAACCTGTCCGGGAAATTTCAAAAAACCCTTGACTTTGGACAAGGAAATATGGTATACTTGTATTACCTCTTTCAGAGGTTTTATTTTTGTGCCCGGAAACGGATCACGCCGCCCGGCAGCCGCTCTGAACTGAGGGAGGCAAACACGTCTTCCCCACGGAAGACAGTAATAATAGGAGGTGCCGATATGAGAGTTAAGGTGACTTTGGCTTGCACCGAGTGCAAGCAGCGCAACTACGTTTCCAAGAAGAACAAGAAGAACGATCCGGAACGTATTGAGATGAACAAACACTGCAAGTTCTGCAAGAAGCATACCTTGCACAGAGAAACAAAGTAACGGAGGGTGCGGCATGGCAAAGGAAGAAAAGGAAAAGAAGGCCTCCGGCGACGGCCGGTTCAAGCGCTTCTTTAAAGGCATTGCCAAGTGGTTCCGTGACCTGAAAAGCGAATTCAAAAAGGTTTCCTGGCCCACCCGGAAAACCGTATTCGACAACACCGTTGTGGTTCTCGTGACCATGCTTCTGACGGCGCTGTTCGTGGGCGGTCTGGATGCAGGGCTGCTGAAGCTGTTTGAACTGGCTTTGCATGGCTGACCCGACTGAACTGGAACTGAAATTTAAGGAGGATGCAAAATGGCAGAGGCTGCAAAGTGGTATGTGATCCACACCTACTCCGGCTATGAAAACAAAGTAGCACAGGATATCGAAAAGGTCGTGGAAAACAGAAAGCTGCATGATCTGATCCTTGAGGTGAAGGTTCCGACCGAAAAGGTAACTGAGATTACCGACGGTAAAACCAAGGAAGTAGAGCGCAAGACCTATCCGGGCTACGTTCTGCTGAAGATGGTTTACACAGACGATTCCTGGTACGTTGTCCGTAACACCAGAGGCGTGACCGGCTTTGTCGGTCCCGCATCCGAGCCTACGCCCCTGACGGAAAAGGAAGTGGCTGCCCTTGGGGTAGAGACTGGCTCCACCGTACAGGTCAACTTTGCTGTGGGAGACAGCGTCAAGGTCTCCGGCACCGCAATGGACGGCTTCGTAGGCATCGTACAGAGCATCAACCTGGAGGATCAGACCGTAGACGTGATGATCTCCATGTTCGGGCGGGAAACCCCCGCTACTCTGGCACTCAACCAGGTAATCAAGCTGGATGACTGAGCATTGCTCACAAGATGAAACAAATGGCGACAAGCCAAAAGTGGGAGAGATGAAATCAAGCTCATCTCGCATTCACCACAATTTATGGAGGTGCGTTAAGCATGGCACAAAAGGTTACTGGCTACATCAAATTGCAGATCCCCGCAGGTAAGGCAACACCTGCTCCGCCGGTTGGTCCTGCTCTGGGTCAGCACGGTGTAAACATTATGTCCTTCACCAAGGAATTCAACGAGCGTACAAAGAACGATATCGGCATGATCATCCCGGTTGTAATCACCGTTTATGCAGACCGTTCTTTCTCCTTCATCACAAAGACTCCGCCGGCTGCTGTTCTGATCAAGAAGGCATGCGGCATTGAAACTGCTTCCGGCGTTCCCAACAAGACAAAGGTTGCAAACATCACCAAGGAACAGGTTCAGAAGATTGCTGAAACCAAGATGGCTGACCTGAATGCAGGCTCCCTGGAGGCTGCTATGAGCATGATCGCAGGCACCGCTCGTTCCATGGGTATCGTTGTTGTTGACTAAGACCAGAGGCATGATGCAGTGCTGCGTGCGCTGATTCCTGACTTCTGAACGGTGGGAGGAAATCTTTCCGCTAACCGGACACGCTATAAGCATCCGGTATCACCACTATTATTAGGAGGAAAATAGAATGAAACACGGCAAGAAATATATCGACAGCAAAAAGGCGATCGATACATCCAAGCAGTACGAGTCCGATGAGGCACTGGCTCTGGTATGTGCGAACGCAAAGGCAAAGTTTGATGAGACCATCGAGATCCATGTACGTCTGGGCGTAGACTCCCGTCACGCTGATCAGCAGGTTCGTGGCGCAGTTGTTCTGCCCAACGGTACCGGTAAGAAGGTACGTGTATGCGTATTCTGCAAGGAAGACAAGTATGAGGCTGCAAAGGCAGCAGGCGCTGAATTCGTTGGCGGTCAGGATCTGGTTGACAAGATCACCAAGGAAAACTGGATGGACTTCGATGTTGTCATCGCTTCTCCCGACATGATGGGTCTGGTAGGCCGTCTCGGTAAGGTGCTCGGTCCCCGTGGCTTGATGCCGAACCCGAAGGCTGGTACTGTTACACCGGACGTTGCCAAGGCAATCACCGAGGCAAAGGCTGGTAAGATCGAGTACCGTCTGGACAAGACCAACATCATCCACTGCCCCATCGGCAAGGCTTCCTTCGGTGCTGATAAGCTCAACGAGAACTTCAACACTCTGATGGACGCAATTGCAAAGGCTAAGCCGGCTGCAACCAAGGGTACCTACGTAAAGTCCTGCACCCTGTCCTCTACCATGGGCGTTGGTGTTCCGGTTTCTACTGCAAAGTACGCTTAAATCAAGCAAATACTACCAGGAGCGGATATTTCATCCGCTCCTTTTTTGTTGCACCTCCCTTGACAAGCCTGCAAAATATGTGTATACTAGAAATGAAAATCATTTTCAGTTTGGAGGAAGCCTATCATGCACCTGCTCAGCTGTGAGCATATCACCATGCAGTATGACGGCAGGAATGTCGTCAACGATATCTCCTTTTTCCTGGATCCCGGGGACTACCTTTGCATTGTCGGGGAAAATGGCTCCGGCAAAAGCACTCTGATGCGGGGACTTCTGGGACTCAAGCCCCTGGCTGGGGGAAACGTAATTTTCGGGGATGGACTCCGCCGGCAAGAGATCGGCTACCTGCCCCAACAAACCACCGTACAGCGGGAATTTCCCACCAGCGTGGAGGAAGTGGTGCGCTCCGGATTGCTGAATCGGTGCGGCATGCTCCCCTTTTACAATGCACAAGCACGAAAGCGGGCGGATGGAATCATGGAACGCCTGGAGCTTACGGAGTTGCGCCGCCGCAGCTTCCGTGCCCTGTCCGGCGGGCAGCAGCAGCGTGTGCTGTTGGCAAGAGCCCTGTGCGCAACGGGAAAACTGCTGTTGCTGGACGAACCGGTATCCGCCCTGGATCCGGTGGCAACGGCGGATTTCTATGCGCTGATCCGGAAGCTGAATCGGGAGGACCACATTGCGGTCATCATGATCTCCCACGACATCCAGGCAGCCGTCAAGCAAGCCAACCGGATCCTACATCTGGACAGCACCCTGCGTTTCTTCGGCACCACAGCGGAATATCTGCAATCTGACGTGGGACATGCCTTCTGCGAAGCATAAACAAAGCCGTATGCTTTTAAGCATACGGCTATTTTTCACGCAGTCCGGAGAAAAACCTCTGAAGCTGTTCCTTGCAGGCATCCTCCAGCAGTCCACCGGTCACTGCCGGCTTATGATTATAGGGCAGGGCAAACAGGTTGATCACCGAGTCCGCCGAACCAGCCTTGCTGTCATAGGCGCCAAACACCACCCGGCGCACCCGGGCGTTGATGATGGTGCCACAGCACATGGGACACGGCTCCAGGGTCACATACAGGGTGCATCCGGACAGCCGCCAGCTGCCGAGCGCCAAAGCCGCCTGCCGGATGGCAAGCACCTCTGCGTGGGCAGTGGGATCATGATCCACCTCCCGACGGTTGTATCCCCTGCCCAGGACCTCCCCTGTGGCATCCTGCACCACCAGCGCCCCCACCGGGATTTCCCCCAGTGCAGCAGCCTGCTCCGCCAGCTCCATGGCCTGGCGCATATACGCAAAATCGTCCATATATCCCCCTACCCCTGAAAGATCTGAAGCATGCCCAACAGGATCATCACTGCCACCCAGGGCAGCATGGTAGTACTGGAAAAAAACGCAGCCAATTTATCCTGGGTGGACAGGTACAGACATTGATTGCATATATATGCCTTGGATTTCCGCTGCTTGCGGATCAAGGTCATCACCACAAAGGACACCAGCGCCACCAGGGTTATCAGCACATAGATCCGATGGATCGTATGCCGATCCACCTGGTTGGAATCCAGCGCCAACTGCCCGAAGGTGGTCAGCACATAGGCGATCCGGATCAGGTAGCAACAGAATAAGGAACCGGTCCGGAGCATAAAATAGCCGCAAAGCAATCCCAGCAGCGCTTCTCCGATCCGATAGGGCAAAGAATTGGGCTGCAAAAAGGCGATCAACACAATGATGGAAACTGCGAATTTATCCCCGAACTGCCGCAATACCGGCAGAAGCATGCCCCGGTACAGCATTTCGATCAGCATGGAGGCAAAGGTGATCTCGTACATAACGTAGACCAGCACCGCCTTGCCGTTTGTATAGGAATACAACAGCTGTTGGGACAGCTGGGAGGTGCCCGTCAGACCACTCAGCACACATACCACCGTGCCCACCAACAGCGCAAGAGCGGATCCTTGCAGCACGTCAGAGGAGGCGGTAGGACGATAGGAGGCACACACGGAAAAGGGCAGCCGGAAGCAGTATTGCAGCACCAGTGCCGTCAAAGCATACCGGAGGAAAATATCGATCATTTTCACAAATACGATTCCCCACTGGCTGCCATACATCTGGGTGGAAAACAGACTGCCGGACACATGAAAACCCAGCCGCTGAAAGATCCGCACCAGCAGGGCACTGCCCCCCAGGTCGCACAGCAGATACACCAGCAACGCAATGCCGATGACCTTGCCCACCCGGCGAAGCGCTGTTCGTGTAGCCTCCGCAGCGCCGCTGTTCAGGAAGCCGGTACCCTCCACATACACCCGCTCTTTTTTGTTCTTCATAAACCGGAATGCATAGTGGGATTTGGAAAACCGCCGCCAATCCTGATAATCCCGGTTGTATCGGTCACTGGAGGAGTTAAACCGGAAGTCCCGTACAACATCCAGAATATCTTCTCCCTGCGTCTCTTCCTCCGGCATCTTCTCTCCCCCCTCTCTGCGTATTTATTCTGCATATTTATTTAATTATACCGGATGTGGAACACGGAAAGCAGTGAAATCATGTAAAAAAAACAAAGATATTTTGTGAATTGCATCTAATCTAAAACATGTTTCCACCCGCTTGACTTTCACGACATAACATGCTATAATGAAAGCGTTAAAACAGATGGAGGTTTATATGATCTATTGTCAAAACTGCGGCAACCAATGTGCCGACCATACCCGATTCTGTCCTGTTTGCGGTGCACCGCTGCAAACCGGTACTTCCCAGCAGCCAAACGGTGTCTACTACTATCAGCAGCCAGTACAGGAGGACAAACCAGAAACCGCCCTGTGTGTGCTGAGCTTTTTCTTCTGGATTGTGGGCGTAGTGCTCTACGCAGTGAACGTGTCCACAAAGCCAGTCTCCGCCAGGGCTTATCTGAAATGGGGACTGATCTCCGTGGCAGTGAACGTAGGTCTGAGCCTGCTGGTAATGTTGATTCCCCTGTTGCTTTCTGTTTCCTCTGCATAAGCAACCCCTCCCTGCACACTCCATACAAAACAAAAGGCGGTTCATAGGAACCGCCTTTTTGCTGTCTTAGGACATTTGCGACATACGATAGTACAAATAAAATGCTGTCACAAGCTGCTTCAGATTCTCCGGAGCACTTTCACTTTCCAGTACTGCACGCACATAGCATGTGGGCTGATACTTCAGTGTGTAATCGCCGATCACACAGTCTGCCACGGTCACGCCGAAGCCTGCCGCAAGATCCACATAGTAGTAATTGCCCTTGTTGCCGGTAAAGCCGTATGCGGAAACATCCGTGCCCTTTGCAACCTTGAAATAATGTCTGAGTACAACGTCGGACTCCAGCAGCAACGTGGAGCCGTAGTAGGAAATGCCCTCCGGCAATTCGCCGTCCGCTACAGGCACTGCATTCGCCAGAGTGTCTGCTGTCACCCGGCTCATTTCCTCTGTTGCGCCCAGGGTCTTCCCTGCAAAGTATGCATCCGCATAGGAGCCATACTGCATCAAAGCCTGAACCAGACCGACTGTGTAGCCGTTGTATGCGTCACTGTTGTCCAGGATCTCGTTTGCGTAATCCTCCACGGTAAAGCTGTAAACCGTGCTCTTTACGGTATCCGTAATGATCCGCGCCTTGATCCTAGAGGCCATTTCCTTGGCAGACACCTGACAGGTGAATACATAGTACTGCTCGCCGTCTACCTCGTCCTGGGCAGCGCCCCGCACAGACATTACCTTGGTTGTCCCGTCGGGCAAAGTAAACTGCATGTATGCACTGTCATCTGCAACGATCCGGGGATCCAGCATCATATAGAAGTTTACGCCGATGCTGCCGTTCAGCGTCAGGGAATGACCCGCCAGATGCGTTCCCACATTGTTTCTGAAATAGCCGCAGTTTTTGCAAACGCCGTTTACATAGGAATGCGCCGGTATAATATCTTCATTGACGTTTCTGTATACCTGCGTGGGGGTATCGGATGCATCACAGGACAGGTAATAATTGCACTGGTAAACCTTCGGTCCGCCCACAGACGGGTACTGCGCCGATACTGCGCTGCTCAGATCCTGTCCCCAGACACCGCCCAACCGATAAGCTGCTTCGCCGCTGGCAAAAGCCCCTGCGGACAGCTTACTAGCCTGGTAGTAGGTGGAAGCGGAATCCTCCAAAGCGTAACAGTTTGTAATGGTAATGTAAGAGGACACTGCGCAAATGGCTTGCCCAGTTACGGTACCCATGTTGTAGCAGTTTACAATGCTCCCATATCCGAAGCCGCAGATGCCGGCAACGTTTTTGACACCGCCAACCCTGCCTCTGTTTGCACAGTTGCTGATCTTGCCGTAATACTGTCTGCCGCAGATACCGCCGGCATACTCTTCCGTACCGTTGATGGTAGCAGTACTGTAACAGTTTTCAATGGTACCGTAGTGGCTGTATCCGCAGACAGCCGCCACCTCAACCTTTGCCTGGAAGAAGGAATCGATCACACCCAGATTGCGAATAGTGGTGTTATCAATTTTTCCGAACAGTCCGACGCTGGTTTTGCTGTCGTTGAAATACAAGCCGCTGATGGTGTGGTTCTGTCCGTCAAAGGTGCCAGTGTAATAGGAGTCCCCAGAGATGGGTGCCCATTTTCTCAGGCTGCTGGGATCGCTGATGAGATTTCTATCAGCATCCAGAACGGTTTCATTGACTACAATGTCCGCTGTCAGAATGCCGTTGGCACCCATATTCTGATCCACGTCCGCAAGGGTGCCATTGACCAGAGCTGCAAACCAGTACAGCTGTCCGGCGTTGGAAATCTCATACGCTCCGTCTGCATTCAGTATCGCTGCCTCATACCCATCGCACCGCTCACAGAAGCCGTTGTCATTGTAGCTGTGACCAAGCATCTCGCCGCTTGCAAACAGATCCGCTTCATCGGTGCTGATCGCATCACAGCGTGCGCAGGACTTATGATATTGTGCAGCGTGTGTGCAGTCCGCAGGGGTATACAGAGTTGCATCCGAAACGGTTTCTACAGTGAAATCATGTCCCAGAGCGTCCCCGTCTTCAAACAGATCCGCTGTGTTCGTGCTGATGGCTGAGCAACGAGAACAGCGCTTATAGTACCGTGCGGCATGTGTGCAGTCCGCCGGCGCATAAAATGCGGGGTCGGAAACGTTTTTCTCGGAGAAATCATGCCCCAGAGGATCGCCGCTTGTAAACAGGTCATCCTCGCTGGTGCTGATGATACCGCATGCGGAACAGCTCTTATAATACTCTGCGGCGTGTGTGCAGTCCGCAGGGGTATACAGGGCTTCGTCGGAAACGGTTTCTGTGGTGAAATCATGTTCCAGCGCATCCCCATGTTCAAACAGGTCATCCTCGCTGGTGCTGATGGCATCGCACCGGGAACAGCTTTTATAGTACGTTGCCGGATTGTTGCAATCCGCAGGAGTATGCAGGGCTGCGTCGGAAACGGTTTCTACAGTAAAGCTATGCCCCAGAGCAACACCCACTTCAAACAGATCCGCTTCGTTCGTGCTGGGAGCACCGCACGCGGCACAGCTCTTGTAATACCGTATCGGGTGGGTGCAGTCTGCCGGTGCATACAGAGCTTCGTCAGAGATCAGCTTGGCGGTAAAGGCATGTGCTTCTTCTGCACCGCAGTCAGCACACTTGTGGGTCTCCTGATCGTTTGCCACATAGTTATGTACCTTTTCGCCGATCTTTCCATCGTTGTTATAGGTCACGCAGCCGGTGGTCTGATATACCTTCTTGCCGCCCGGTACCGGAGATGCATCCGTGCCAATGGTCTGCCCCCAGGGATCTCCCAGCAGGTATGCAACCTCGCCGCTGGCAAACTGAGCTGCGGTTTTACCGCCCTGACCATCGTCCGTATTGGATAGATAGTAGCAGTTTACGTTGTCCTTTTCATACACTCTTCCGGCAATGCCACCCGTGTATTCGCCGCCCCGGATGGATGCCATGCTGTAGCAATTGGAGATGGTGTCACTGTTCAGACCGCAGATACCGCCAATGTATGCGTTTGCAATGGCTGTACCCTTGAAATAGCAATTGGTAATGGAACCCTTCAACATATAGCCGCTGATACCGCCAATGAATTCCAAACCGTTGATGTAGGAATCGATCACGCCTACGTTCTTGACGGTGCCCCCGTTGATGTAGCCAAACAGACCGATCATTTTCCCAGTAGAGTCAGAGTTATCATAATACAAGCCGCTGATGGTATGATTGTTGCCGTCAAAGGTTCTGTAGAACCGGGCAGACTCCTTACCGATGGGTGTCCAGCTGCGGAAGGTGCCTTCGTTCAGAGTACCGTCCGCCTTCAGTACATTCTGGTTCACCACAATGTCCGCCGTCAGAATGGCGCTTGCATAAGAATCCTGTGCCGTGCCGTCTGTGAGGGTGCCGCTGATCAGTCCTGCGAACCAGTACAGCTGACCTGCGTTACCGATCTCATACACACCGTCAGCATTCTTCTGTGCCGACTGATATGCATCACAGCCCGTGCAGAAGCCGTTTTTGTAACCTACATGTTCACCGAATACGTCCTGCTCGGTATTGCTGTAAGAAACGGACAAAACCTCTGTGTTCTTATTGCAGCCTGCATAGGTCTTGTTCTGGTATACCTTCGGATCACCCGGACAGGGATACGCATAATTCTTTTCCAGGTTTTGACCCCAGACCTGATCGTCCTGGTCTCCTTGCAGCAGGAAGGCAACCTCACCGCTTATAAACTCCGCCATTGTTTTTGCGGTTGCATTGCCATCTGCCGCCAAGCCTTCCTGGTAATAGCAGTTTGCTATGGTTCCGGCTACTTTCCTTCCACAAATGCTGCTTTTGCCGCTGACATCGCCGACACTACAGCAGTTGTATATTTTACCTTCATAGCTATAGCCACAGATACCGCCTACGTTATTCGCACCCCAAACATAGTTATTGCTGAAGCAATTTGAGACCACGCCGTGGTCGCTCTGACCGCAGATCGCCCCCACATAATCGTTCCCCTTGAAGTAGGAATAGTGAATACCCAGATTCGTAATGCTGCCGTGATCCAGAGTTCCGACAAATCCTACATTATTAGAAGAACCATTTACATAAAAGCCCCAGATGTTGTGCTTGTTGCCGTTAAAGGAGCCCTTAAAATTACTGAGGGGCGTCCAGGTCACATGCTCCCCCTCGTTCAGATTTCCGCTGGTGTCCCCCAGATTCTCATTGATCACAAGATCCGTCATCAGGATCGCATTGGCGGACATGTTCTGGGCAGTGCCGTCCTCCAGAGTACCGTTGACCAGCCCTGCAAACCAGTACAGCTCCCCCACCGAGGTGATCTCATAGGGGCTTGCATTGGTACCATTCCCTGCCTGTGGCTTGGATGGCGTAGTATCCGGCGTATAGGCTTGGGCTGTCAGCCCAAAGTCCATCCCCGCAAATGTGCCGCTGGGAAAATACAGCAGCGTGGATAGAATCATAAGCAGCGACAAAAAAGCTGCACATGATTTTTTCAGTGTTTTCGCCATTTCAAATTCCTCCTGTTCGTTTTGTAAGCTGCAAAGCAGCAGACAATGCTTCTCCCTTCGCAATCCTCACGGACTATTCGCTGTCACCATCTCCTTTCCGGAAACCTACGATTAGATTTCGCTCTAATTATAACACATTCGTTCTTAAAATGCAAGTGTTTTTACAAATTGTACAAAGAGTATTTGCCGATACCACGTGTAGAATGCAACATCCAACTACAATAAAACAGACGGCTCCGAAGAACCGTCTGTTGGGTGAATCCAAGTATAGAATCTGGTGCGAATGAAACACAACATTACACAGATGAGATTTCCATGACTTTGCCTATACGATTTCTCCGAATGTATCGGGATGGTCAGGATCAAACCGTTCGTTTGCCCACATGACGGTGACAAGATCCTCAGTATCGGAGAGATTGATAATGTTGTGGGTATAACCGGGAAGCATATGCACGGCTTCTATTTTTTCACCGCTTACTTCAAAGCGAAGCACCTCGTCCGTGCCAATCTTGCGTTCCTCAATCAGTCCATGTCCAGACACGACAATGAAGAATTCCCACTTGGAATTGTGCCAGTGTTGACCTTTGGTGATGCCGGGCTTTGAAATGTTTACACTGACCTGACCACATTTTTCGGTTTTGAGCAGTTCCGTGAAGCTGCCGCGTGCGTCAACATTCATTTTTAAAGGGAACGATACCTTTTCTTTCGGCAAATAGGAAAGATACATGGAATACAGCTTCTTTTCAAAGCTGCCATCCGGTATCTCGGGAATCACAAGCGTTTTCGGTTGATCGTGGAACTGGTGCAGACACTCGACAATATAGCCGAGCGTTGCCTTGTGCGTCACCGGGGCAGCGCAATATCTGCCGCTTTCGGTGAGAATGGTGTTCACGCCCTCAAATTCGCAGTGGTGTTCTTTGCCCTCCAAAGCATCCAACATTTCTTCCACCAAGTCGTCGATGAAAAGCATTTCCAGCTCCACGCTTGGGTCATTGACCGTAATCGGCAGGTCATTGGCAATATTGTTGCAGAATGTGCCAACCGCACTGTTGTAGTTGGGCTTTACCCATTTACCGACAAGGTTCGGAAAGCGATAAACAAGCACTTTTGCGCCCGTTTCTTCAGCATACGTGAAGAACAGATCTTCTCCGGCTCTCTTGGAAAGTCCGTATTCCGATGTGCCGAAACGTCCGGCAAGTGTTGCCTGAATGGAGGACGAGAGCATGACAGGGCAGAGGTTATGATGTTTTTTCAGCATATCCAGCAATGTAGAAGCAAAGCCAAAATTGCATGCCCTGAATTCGGCTGGATCTTTCGGGCGATTGACACCGGCAAGATTAAATACAAAATCTGCTTTTTTGCAGTATCCATTTAATTCCACTGCGGTGTTTTCGACATCGTATTCATAAATTTCATCTATACGCATGTGCGGACGTGTGCGATTTTTGCCATCACGGATATTTTTCAGGTTCTCCGTGAGATTCCGCCCGACAAAGCCGCGTGCGCCTGTAATAAGTACCCTCATGTGTCGTTCTCCTTATATACTGTACTTAAAAAAATTATATAAATAAATTTCTGCTTGGGAAATGATTAATCCGTAGGCATCTTGACCAGACAAATCAATTTTAATCTCTGAAATACAAATCCCTTGTATAGACCTTGTCAAGTACATCGGCAATATCTTCGTTATATCGGTTGGCAAGAATGACATCGCTTATCTCTTTGAATTCGTCAAGATTGCGGATAACCCGGCTGTTGAAGAAGCTGTCCTCTTTCATGGTCGGCTCGTAGATGACGACCTCTATGCCTTTTGCTTTGATGCGTTTCATAACGCCCTGAATAGAGGACTGGCGAAAGTTATCGCTGCCGGCTTTCATGGTAAGACGGTATACACCAACAATCCTGGGATTCTTTGCAATAATCTGATCGGCAATGAAATCCTTTCGAGTGCCATTCGCTGCAACAATGGCTGAAATAATATTCTGCGGTACATGGTTGTAGTTGGCAAGCAACTGCTTGGTGTCCTTTGGCAGACAATAACCGCCGTATCCGAAAGACGGGTTGTTGTAGTGATTCCCGATGCGCGGATCAAGGCAGACGCCCTCAATGATGGATTTGGTATCAAGTCCTCTGACCTGGGCATAGGTATCGAGTTCGTTAAAATACGAAACCCGTAACGCAAGATATGTGTTGGCAAAGAGCTTGACTGCCTCTGCCTCAGTCGGGTTCATGAAGCGCACTTCGATGTTTTCCTTGATCGCACCCTCCTTCAGACAATTGGCAAAGGTCTCAGCGGCCTTGTGTAGCCTTGCATTCTTGACCGGAACGCCGACAATGATACGGCTGGGATAAAGGTTATCGTACAGTGCACGTCCCTCCCGTAAAAATTCGGGACTGAACAGAATGTTGTCGCAGCAATATTCTTCCCTTGCCCCCTCGGTAAAGCCAACGGGAACAGTGGATTTCACGATCATGACCGCATCGGAATTGACGTTTATAACCTGTTTTATCACGCTCTCGACCGAGCTTGTATCGAAATAGTTTTTGGAGGGATCATAGTTTGTAGGCGTTGAAATGACCACAAGGTCTGCATCACGGTAGGCGCTGTCACCGTCTGTAGTTGCTTCAAGGTCCAGGTCCTTATTTTCCAGGTACTCCTCAATTTCCTTATCGACAATAGGTGACTTCTTATTGTTTATCATCTCCACCTTTTCGGGAATGATATCGACAGCCTTGACAGTATTGTGTTGTGCCAAAAGTATCGCCATGGAAAGGCCGACATAGCCGGTGCCTGCTACTGCTATTTTCATATTCGCTTGCTCCTTTATTGTTTTTTGAAAAGGGAATCGCTTTTTCAAATAGTCCCAATGAGTATTTCCCGGTGGTAACGTACGAAAAGATCCGTTTGTTTAAGGCAACACTGCACAGAGCTTGTGTGGCAGATGTTGCGCAAAGCCGTCAGGCAGGCTTTGTGCGGTGTTGTCTTAAATGTTGTAGAATTTCTTATACCATTCGGCAAACTTACAAAGTCCGGTGCGAAGCGGCGTATTGGGTTTGAATCCCGTATCCTGTTCAAGTGCCGACGTATCCGCATAAGTCACGGGCACATCACCCGGCTGCATGGGTACAAGCTTCTTATGCGATTCAAAGTCGTAATCGGACGGCAGGACATCGGCACGTATGAGTTCCTCCTGCAGGACAGTGACGAAATCCAGCAGATTTTCCGGGGTACTGTTGCCGATGTTGTATATGCGGTACGGAGGAAGCGGAAGCCCGTCATCGCCGTTCTTTTTCTCGGGTGCACGCTCCATAACCCGCTTAATACCCTCGACGATATCATCCACATAGGTAAAATCGCGTTTGCAATTGCCGAAGTTGAATATCTGTATGGTTTCGCCCTTCAAGAGCTTGTTCGTAAAACTGAAATATGCCATATCCGGTCTTCCGGCCGGTCCATAGACCGTAAAAAATCTGAGTCCCGTGGATGGAATGTTGTACAGCTTGGAATAGGCATGGGCAAGGAGTTCGTTGGATTTCTTGGTTGCAGCATACAGTGATACCGGATTGTCCACTTTATCATCTGTCGAATACGGAACTTTTTTATTCGAGCCGTAAACCGAGGAGGACGATGCATAAACAAGATGCTCCACCGGATGATTGCGACAGGCTTCCAAAATATTGTAGAAGCCAACAAGGTTGGATTCGACATATACATCCGGATTGGTGATACTGTACCGGACACCGGCTTGTGCCGCCAGGTTGACGACCATTTCCGGCTTAGATTCGGTAAAGATCTTCTCAATGAGTGCCTTGTCGGCGAGGTTGCCTTTTATGAAAGTCCATGTGCAGTCCGGCTTTGCAGCTGCAAGCTTACGAATTTCCGAAAGTCTGTATTCCTTAATGGAAACATCATAATAGTCGTTTATATTGTCAAGACCGACAAGTTTTATGTCTTTTACAGTATTCAAAAGCGCAGTCACAAGGTTTGCACCGATAAAACCGGCAGCGCCTGTAACAAGAATCGTTTTGCTTTCAAGATTTATATTCGGCGTTAGCATTTTGTAATCCCCTTATCCTCTTTTGTATGCATATGCAACCTTCTGCTGCCTTAAATTTTGTGTCGCATCTTTTTGACAGCATCAGAAACTTCCCGCTTATACAGAAAAGCATTAACCGCAATGTTTGAAAGCAATGCAGCACATCCGACTTTCACAGCCAGGATGATCCATGCGGCATAGCTGATCTGCCCCATCGTAAAAAACGCCGAAAACAGCTTCACCAATCCAAACAGCAGAACCACGCAAATAGTATCAGTCAAAATATGCTTCAGAAAATGTTTTAAAGGGCGATAAAGAATACTGCGTGACAGATACCACGCCAGATAAATCGTGCGGTATGCCATCGCTGCCAAAGTACCGATTGCCACGCCGATCAATCCAAAATTGAAAACGAGCACCACAGAGACCACAATATTAATAGTCGCTTCAATAATTGCGCTCCACTGTGTCTGTTTATAATGACCGGCGGCAAGAACCATGATATTATAAGGAAGCCGCAAACAATACGAGGCCTGCGCAATGGTAATCAGGTATGCAAAAGCGGGAACGATATAGTTTGCATCTGAGATATTTGTTGTATAAACACGCACAAACGGCACTATCAGAACTGCCGCAACCGAAAAGACAAGGGTAACCAAAGTATGCAGAAACCATTCGATATGAGAAAAAGAACGATTTAATTCGTCCGTTTCATTTTTTGCGAGCATGTTTCCGAGCATTGCCTGCATCCCATTTGTCATGGATACAACAATTTGCTTTACCCCATTGACAACAAGGTGATACACTGCATAGATCGACACATTTTCAAGTGTGGACAGAAATGTCAATACGACCGTATCTGTATTACCGAGAACAACTGTTGCGATATGTTGCGCAAGACCATTCCATTTTTGCTTTATCGGTTCTTCGGCATACTGTATTTTGTGGTCGATCTTATATTTTCTCTTTGCAATAGCCGCAAGAAGCAACGGCTGAATAAGAAAAATAAGCGAAGTAGTCAGTTTGACAATCTGAATTGACGTACCTGCCTTCATAAGCAATATGCAGCTTACCGTATTCAAAATCAATGCTGCAGAATGAATGCTATACTGAATAAAACCCAGCTGATCCGCATTCAGAAGCAGCCGATAAGTCATGCCCAGATAATACTGAACAAAACTGCTGATAGATATGACAAATATAAGAACCAGTGTAAAAAAATAGTCAAATGACTTCAATGTAATCAGCGGATAAAATACCATAAGAATTGCGATATATGCTAAGAGAATATACGCAATTCTTTTGAAAAAACGATCCGCAGATTTCATGATTTTGCTTACTTCCTGCATATCATTGTTTGCCAGAGGCTTATACAGTGCCGATTGCACTACCGCTCCGACACCGCACTCAGCAAGTGAAATGAATCCCAGGAACTGCGTGATTGACGATACCAAACCGTTTACTGCCGACCCGTAAAAAGATAGAAAAAACCGCGGAAGTATAAATCCACATACGATTGTGATCATCTGATATATTAAGGACGATGCCGAATTCAGCATCAGTTTTGTTTTACGCGTCATTATCATTCTCCCGCAAAAAACGTATGCCGTCACAAAGCATTTGTAGTGCTTTCACGCATACATATTCCATTCAATCAATCTTAGCCGGATCAATCATCCGTTGTCCGCCGCACGCCACGTGGAGGCTTTGATTTTGTGCGGCTACCCCACCCTGGAATGGGGTGGGGTTTTTGCTTGGGTTAGTTTTCTGTCACAAGTTTGCCGTCTGCACCGAAGTAATACATACCGTCAGCAATGGGCAGACCGCTTGATACGGTGCTGTTGATCTTCTGCCAGCCGTTTTGTCTGAGTTTACCACTATGGCAGATGAAATAGTAATCCTCGCCCACTTTTACAAGGCGATTGCCATTGGCACCCTTCTGAATGACGCCGTCCTCTTTGTAATAGAGATTTCCGTCAATCTCAACGATTCCGGTTTCGCCCTTCTCCATCTTGCCGTCTGCACCGAAGTAATACATACCGTCGGCAATGGGCAGACCATTCGATACGGTGCTGTTGATTTTCTGATTTCCGCTTACACGCAGTTTTCCACTGTACACGGCAAAGTAATAATCACCGTTATACTCGATCAATCCGGCATTCATCTGAATGTAGCCGTTTTCATTGATATAATACAGGGATCCGTCCGGAACGGTAATAATCCCCTGCTCCGTTATTTTGCGTGAAAGTACGCCGTCATTACCGAAGTCAAATACATATTTTTTGAAAGATGTACTATCACGAAGAACCTGGATACCATATGTGAGGTATCCGTCATTTCCAAAGTTATAAGTTTTACCATCAATCTTATGCAATGTCATATAACCGGGATTACGCGCCACATAGTAGCTCGGACCGTAATAATAGCGTGTGCCATTGTCATCCGTATGCCATGCGCCCTTTGTCATACCGGTTTCATCAAACTGATATGTAACACCGTTAAGCGTATATTCGCCTGTTACTGCTCCACGGGTACCGCCGAAGAAACAATGCCAATTCTCATCGATCTGTACCCAACCACCAGTCAGTGCACCGATCTTGGAATAACACCACTTACCGTCAATCTGAACAAGGCCGGTATATTTGCCTTGGTTCTTGCCATCATCGCCGAAGTAATAGTAAACGTCATCGACTGCATAGATGCCGGTGACCTTCTTACCGTCGACATAATAGTAATCTCCGCTCCACCCGTCGGCAATAATCACGCCATCAACATATGTCTTGCTGTCAGTCCATACTCCACTATAGAGATTACCACAGCCTTGGCATTTGAGTACATCGTCAACGAAATCAAAGCTATGTCCTGTTGCAGGAATGGTTGTCCCCCAATCTACAACCGAGTTGCAGACCTCACAATAGGTTCTGTTGGTATAGCCCGCCTCAGTGCAAGTCGCAGCCTTGTCCGCAAGAGCGGCAGCGGTATGGGTGTGTCCGCCGTTCCAAGCATCATAATAGGCTTTGCCTTCAGTGGTGGAAATCATGTCCTTTGCCATTTTGTACATTTCGGTGTCAACCTGCGGTCCTTCACCGGAGAATGTATCGGTCGTACTGTCAACAAACGTTACAAGACCGCGGTCGATCTCCATGCTGATGTCGATCGGCCAGAATTCCTTCATACTCTTGAACTGAGCATAGGTATACGCCTCTTTGCCGTTTCTTGTTCCGCTTGTATATGTATAACCCATTTTGAGTTCCCAGGTGCGGATAGGAAGAGACGCAAGAACGCCTTCGCCGATCTGATCGTTTGCACCTGTGCGTGCAATTGTGATAGTGGCGATATTCTCGTCTTCCTGAATGCTGTATTCAGCCGTAAAACCAGCAGCAACATTCATGTGATCAAGCTCCCACTTGCTCATGTTGTTGAGGTCGATGTCAACAGTAACGGACTGAACCTTTTCGATATCAGTAGCAACTATATCTGCATACCAGACAGAGCCGAGCAGGATCTTGTCAAGCGACGGATCATGCGCTACGACCTTGACAGTGGGCATGCCGGAATTCCCCTGCACATGAATCGTACGTATAACAGAAGCATAATTGCCCTGATTATCACAAATTGAAAATTTGACATGATGAATGCCGTCTGCAAGAACCACATCGGAAACAGACATTACGCCGTCCTTCAATATGCAAGCGGTTTCTACACCGTCGATGTATGCCTTTGCCGTAGCAACATTCAGCCCTGTGTAATTGCTCTTCGCAGTGTTGTCGGCAACCTTGGTACCAAAGCTGAGAACATTTTCGGAAACGGTCTGGCCGTTCAGAATTACTGCGTCCGACATACTGCCTGTTGCATATGTTACATCGCCGAATACAGGCGCTTCACGATCGTCAACCGCATCGGAATAGTCAACGGTGATATCATCAACATACATAACATACCTGCCGTTGTAAGACTTGTGCTGATTATAATAATAATTGTAAGCAGCACCGTCACGATCAGAAATATAGAACTGAACGATGTATCCCTGATGCAGGTACAGTCCCTTATATGCGCTGAGATCAATCGAAAGATAGTGCCAACCGGGTTCTTCATACTGGTTCACGAAACCAGTGGTGGAAACAACTCCATCAGCCAGTGTATTCGTGATCGAACTGCTGGCCTGTACGTATTCGCCATTGTCATTCTGAACAAGCGGGTATACAGTATAGCGAATCCAAGTGGATATATCCTCATCGGAAATATAGATCCACATACCGAGTTTGGTGGCATTTTCAAAGGTCTTAATATCACCGGTATACTGAAGTGATGTCATCATATATCCGGATTCGAGAGAGTTTCCGTAGTTGATATCAAGCGCCATAGCACCATTACCGCTATGAACCTTTCCGTTTGCCGCAGTTACGTGAGATACTTTGCCTTCGGGCAGTACATAGTTATATGCAACATAGCCGAGAGCAAAGTCGTTTACATCCCCGTCTTCGAAATCATATATAACTTCGGAGCCTTTGCCGAGCCTGATAATGGAGGATGTGGAAACAGTTGTGCCTGCAAATGCTGCGGTAATCCCGCTTTCGTTCACACTGCCGCTGCCTGCCGTGAAGTCAAAGCCGCTGATCGCACCGATTCCATCATTTTCAAGTGTAAACAGAATGTCGTTTGCATTGAATTTTACTTCACTGAGTCCGTAGGTAGCTGTCAGCGCCAATGTAACGGTCTTGCCGAAGGGAACTGTCATTTCGCTGCTATTGAACACCAGCTTTTCCGGAACGACTGCATGAATTGTAACCGAGCCAACCTCCTTGCCGTTATAAACAGCGGTCAAAACAACATCGCCGACGGAATCTGCGGTCAGAATGCCATTTTCGTATGTACCGTTTGTGGCTCTATATGTAATATCTGTGGGGATTTCAGCCGCATGACCGGTTGTACTTACACCTGCAACACTCACTGCAACAGGTGTGCCGGGAGTTGCATACTCAGTTTCAACATCATAAGAGACATGGTCAAAGGTCTTGGAAGCGACCGCAGTTGAAACAACGATAAGACCGTTTGAAATACTACGCTCGGAGCCGTCAGACGGCTTGTTGACGATTTTGAACGCATCCTCGCCTTCGGGCTTGCTGCCGTAAGTCATAGAGCCGCCGCCGTCAAGGTGTCCTGCCCACTTGCATCCGAGGTCGATCATGACCTGCGCCTGCTCCATAAGCGTCAGCCCCGCTGATACAGGTTCCTGATTGCCATCAGCCGAGAGAATGATAACCTTGTTGTCCTCGGTAATACCGATTGTCTGACGCGGATATTTCTGCGCATTATTCTGATCAGTTTCAGAAAGCACAACTTTTCCGTCAAAGACAAGCATTTTGTAGATACCGAGTGCTTCCTGAATATTGCCCTTATCGGACTCATATTCATCTGCATTGCCGATTTTAACGGTACCGTCCTTAAGAACCGCAAAATACGCAGATTTCTCGCCGCCCGTCACATCGTTGCCATTCATGACGAACACACCGGAAGGTTTACCGGTCGTCATGTTGTAGTAGGATGCATTGATACCCGCTACTACTGTACCGTGGTAATAAGAATCTCCTGCCGCTACTTTCTGGTCGAAAGCCGCTACCTGTTCGGTGAGCTTGGACATGCCATACGAAGTGTTGTCCATATCCTTATAGGAGGTGAACAGTTTGACCGTATCGACCGACATGTCGACAGTTGCAGCGAACATCTTTACCTGTTTACCATTTTTATCATAAACAGTGTAGATGTCCTGCGTCACTCCGCTCGCAAGTGTGGATTGTTTGTCCTGGACAAGCGAGAGCTGTGAATTGGGAAATGTGCCTTCTGTTTCGGCTGCGGCGAATGCCGTCATAGGCACAACGCCTATAACCATCATCGCACAAAGAACAAACGCCAAAACCCTGGTTGAAATTTTGCCTGTTTTCATTCGCTTTTCTCCTTTTGTTTTATTTATATATCGTCCGAAGACGAATATATACGTTATAGATCAGAAATTGGCAGAGCCCCCAGCCATGAGCCAAGGACTTCATCCCACCGCTCCGGCTCGAATGTTTCAAATCCTGACGCCGGGTAGAATGTCAGCTCCGAAAAATACACGTTGTGCTCGATTATGTAGAAATCCACGCGCAGAAACGGTATACCTTCGGAGAGTTTCTTCGCCAGCTCCAGTATTTCAGGCAGTTCTGCCGGCCTGGCAATTTCAATTGACGAATTCGGATGAGTCGGACGGTGCATGTCAAGATGCTCCCAATTCGGAGTGAAAAAGTCCTCGGTGAGTCCGGTTGCCGCGAATCTGTCTTTGCAGACGAGAATCAGTTTTGGATTACCATTGAAGCAATGCACCTTATAGTCAGTAAGTCCACCGGCATCACTTTTCATGAATTGTTCGGCAATAATTTTGCGCGGCACATCCTTATATGGCCACTCGCGACCAGTAAGGTAATAGTCCTGATGGAGTCCGCGCTTTAAATCTGCTCTCACTTTTTTTCTATTCAGTGTGCTCTTGTCCTTGCATATACACATTCCGCATCCGGAATTATGGTTACATTTCAGGACAAATTTATTGGGCAATGCGCCAAAATCAATTTCATCGGGAGCATCCCATACACCGAGTAGTGGGATAAGATATTGCGAACCGATTTTTTCTGAAACATAATCACGTGCTTTATACTTGTCCACCATTACTGTGTATTCTGGTTTTCGGTCGTATAGCTTCAGCCATTGGAGTTTTTCGTTGAAAGTTTCAGGATTGTTGAGGTCAAGTTGCTTTCCCGTACAGCACTCAAACTTTCGCTCCAAATACTCTTTGTCAGGCATATCATCATATTTACCGAATCCGGCATTTATTAAAAAACGATAATTGGGGTTCAACATGTATTTTCGCATCGCCCGTGCATATCTTTTAATATTCATTAGGCATTGCCTTCCTCTAATACTGCTTTTTGCTTTAATTGAAACACATTCACAAAATGAATCATCAGATAAAAGTTCTGGGCTTTTGAATAATAAGTTACCATCCCATAATTCATAGCCAGCATCAAGCCAAGCCAAAGTGCAAAAAATGCTGCTCTCTGCGGATCTATTCTTCTATAGTTCCATAGTTGCAAGAACAGATATACATACATAGAATAGTAAAGGCTAAATCCTATAATTCCGCCACCGCAAAGCAGCTCAACGAAATTATCATGAAGGTAGGCATCAAAAGCGTAGTACTGATTGGTTAAAATATGAGGATTTGCAATTCCAATGCCTGCAAAAGGATGCTTTAAGAACCATTCTATTCCCAACGCTCTGAGGTTGCTTCGCTTTATTGTAGAACTGTCCACCTTCCCGTTTCCGAAAACGGCATTTATGACACCTTCCATGCGCTCCCGGACTCCTGTAAAAGCCTCCAATTGCAAAAGCCAATAAATAAGCAGCGCCAGAATTAAAATGCCGAACAAAATCTTGACAGTTTTAATAAAGAGACTCTTTTTTGATTCTTGCGCTTTTACAACTGCATATCCCAAAGCACCGACTATAAAAAAAACCAATGCTTTTCTGCTTTGCGTAGCAGCAAGAACAATGATACTTGGTATCATAAAGAGTGCAGACGGGAAGAAATGATCCTTTGGGCAAAGATTACGAAGATTGATTTGAAGTACACATGAAAGAGCACAGGCCAATCCAATCGTATTAACATTGGAAAATTCACTTTCGATACGCAGACTTGAATTGCTTCCTGCGGAGACCATCTCGTCAATCCCGTAAAAAGCGAGGGAGTAAATTGCAACGATATATCCTGCCCACATAACTGCTGTTGAAAGACATGCAATGTCCAAAAAAGGCCCGGAAACGAAAAAAGCCGAAAAAAGCCGTGAAAACATAAAAAAAGCCCAGTTTTACGTGGGATTTCACGCAAAACCGGGCGATAAATTGCAAAAAGGCGCATGACGCTATTTCCGAAGAAAAAGCCCGTAGGCTACCTTATTTTAGGTAATCTACGGGCTTTTGGCTTTTCAGCGTTTAAAGCGATTTTAAAATTTAAACGGCGTTTAAAACACGCAAAACCGGGGTTTTTAAAGACAAGCCGGCCAAGAACCGGCACGGTCAAGAGCATGACTGGATAGGGAAATAGGGAAACAAAAAGGGCTGGATAGGGAAACTAGTTTCTCTATCTGCCCTTTCCGGCGGTACAGCTATTCAATAGTATACAATATGTATACTATTGAAGTTTAATCTTCCGATCAGCGCACTGTTGCAGGATCGACTGATACCCCTTACTGTTGGCGTTACGCATCCGGCTGAATGCAGCAAGTGTTTTGGGTGCCAAATCCGGGGCACGCTTTTTCAAAATGTCATACTGCCGTTCGCTTTCTACTTTTGCAAGGAGTTTGGTCTGCTCCTCATCGTACTGTAGCTTTTGTTCTGGGGTTCTCTGATCTACAAAGGGGGCATTGCTGTAAGCCACAATATTCTTGGCGTACATCGGCTTGCTCACACCCTCTTTAAAAGGGTAGAAGGAATGTCTGCATCCTTCGTGAACTTCTCCCCTTTCCTTTATGCACTCTGGCAACGGCGGGAAGCGCTTGCTTGTCCCACTGATCGAAAAAACACGACCTTCGTACTTGGAGCATTCGCCACAGGTTACCCCGTGTTTGGACATCTCCAACAGATCCGTTTTCATAGAATTCGCATTCTTTACAGCTTGCTTAAATTCAGGAGTCCATTTACGGTCTATCTTGTTCGGAATAAATACCGGTGGTTTCTTTTTAAACAAAAACAATGTAACCCCTCCTTGCTATAGTTTTCCGATCACCAGCCCAAAACAGCGCACGGAATCGTCCGGGCTGATTGGAATATCATCATACTTGTCGTTCGCCGAGATCAGACATCGGCGGCCGGCTTTTTTTATGTATCCTGCACCGTTGACCGCAAAAATGCCCACCTGACCCTCCAGCACCTCCTGCTCCTGCTCCACCAGAACAATATCCCCATCAGAGAACATCGGTTCCATGCTATCCCCCTCTACAAGAACGGAAAAATCCGCACGCCGGGTAGTAGGCGTTGCCGGAACACTGATCGTTTCTGGAGCTCCATCCTGTGCCAGCAGATCAACACCCAGACCAGCGGATACTGGCAGTTCAAAAAACGGGATTTCAATGCTTTCGCACGGCGCAGCTTCTTCTGGGACGCTGTGCCTGATCCCCTGGCGCTTCGCCTGCTCCCGGGCACTTTCTTCCGCCTGTTCGGCAAGTAATTCGGCGCGCCCGATTAAACGCTGCTGTTCTGCTGACGACAATTTACTATATAAAGCCAATAAGTCACGCTCATCCTCTGTAAGCCGTGAGGGGGACTCCTTTCCTGTCAAGAGATAGTCTAGACTCACTCCCAAAAAATCCGCAATTGCGGATAAAGTTTCAGCCGCAGGATTTGCTCCATTCTTCTTCCAAGCAGAAATGGCGGATGTTGAAATACGTGTTGCGGCTGCAAGATCCTTCTGTTTCTGCCCGTTCTGCTTCATCGTTTCAAAAATTCGTTGTGAGATTTCCATAACAACACACCTCCATCTTTGGTGGTAATTCACAAAATCCACTTTCATGGATTTTCACTATTGACAAATCCACAATTGTGGATTATAATAAAACCATGGGCAATACATGAGGGTATACGACCCCAATATCATTGTACCATGGATCCCCTGCAAAATCAAGAGAAGGAGGTGAATAAGGAATGAACGAAAAAAAGACGAACCAACCAACTGTGCCCGGCACACACAAAGAACGGGTACAGATGGAGACAATTGCCGGTCTTCGACAGGCAATTATCTGCCTAACATGCGTGATGCGCAGCCGATATGAGATCAGCGATCAGGAAATGTTTGACGCTGTTCTGCGCGACGTCATCGACCTGGGCAATCAATACCTTCGGATGTCAGGAGAACCAGAGAAGTCTTAAAGGAGAATCGGGCATGCAGATAATTGAATCGATCGCATCCATCGTTTGCGGTGTGGCAGTCATCCTTATGATCCTATTCAAGGACAGAGTGGCCCAAAATCGTCCCCGCGCACGCAAAGTCTGCGACTGGTGCACAGTTGCGGCAGGAATCATCTGTGCAAGTAGATTCCTGCACGACTTCTTGGAGTAAGTGCTAGAGGAGATAGTTTGACAGATACGCAATCAAATCTCTCACTTCGTCGGATACAAACCTAGCGGCTTGTACCAGACTGACTACGGTAAGGAACACCTCCACGACTTGTGGAGCCAGGTTCTGCGGCTTGGACAATCTTGACTCTTTCGGTACAATGCGATTTGTTTCATCGCAGAGAGCGCACAGCTTGTCATATAATTTCACAGGAACAGGCTTGTTTTCGTCTCGAAACTTCTGCAAAAGTTCTCGGAGCGGCAACTTCAACTCCGCATAAGTCAAGGATTCTAATTCCTTATATGTAAAAATGGACAGTTCTTCGTAGGTCATTTTGTTCACCCCCTTCCCGTATGGAAAGTATATCACAATTTACATAAAAAAGCAATGAAAGGAGAGAACTATGTACATCGTATTTTTACTGGCCGGCGTGGTGGTAACGTGGATGGCAATTGGGTCCGTAAGAACGGCTGCCATCCACTGTCCCAGACTACATCAGATCTATCTGCCGCTCATGTCGTTTCTGGTGCTTTTTTGCATGGGCAAGTGTCTGGCCGACCTGCTGTACTGGCTGGTGGCGTAACTACTATCAGAAAGGAAGAATCATATGACGTTAGGAGAAATCATCCGTGCCCGGCGAAAGGCACTGGATCTGACGCAGGCAGAGCTGGCAGACCGTTCCGGGTTGTCGCAGATGAGCGTCAGCCTGTTTGAGAACGATCGGAGAAATCCGTCCCTGGGGACGCTGGACGTGCTGGCAGTTCATCTGAAGTGCAGCACATCCGACCTGCTCCGTGCCCGAGAGGAGGATCAGCATGGACGCTGAATGCCGGATCGCCGTCATCAGGAATCGCATGGAGCAGGTGGATAGGGAACGTGCCCGACTGGAAGCCCGGCGGGCACAGGAGCCGAGCGGCATGACGGACTACCTGATCGACCTGCTGACGGCAGCCGGCAAGCGGCTGACCAGAGAACTGGAGGAACTGCGGCAGGCGTGACCCGGTGCAGGCGCATCTGCGTTCACCTTCGCGCAGCTAAAGCCGGTTCGACTCCGGCTGCCGGGACCCATTGCCGGCGCTTCAAATTAGCCGAAACCGGGAGAAATCCCGGTCTGTGCAGGCTGGCCGCTGCACACTGAAGATGGCAGGCCGTGAAGGAGATGAGTACATGACAAAAAAGGAACAGAGCGATCTCGACCTGGAGCTCAGAGCGGACAAGCGCCTGCTTGGGCGGCTGAAAACCCTGCGCAAGCATTATCAAAGCAGGCATAACAAGATCATGGATCAACGCCGCGCACATGTGGCGCAGCTTCTCGGAGATTATCCCACCGAGCGAGATGCGCATGAAGCGTATGGATATGACATGATCAGCGAGGACGAATATGAGACAATCCTGGCAGCCATTGAGAAAGGGGAGCAGGAAGTCGTTGCAGATTCCGAAGATTCTATTATTGTCGCATGGCTGAACATGTGGATTCTTGCTGTGGACAACGAAATCCAGGAGTTGACATATCAACGTATGACGCCGGCACAGAAAGAAGCCCATGACCAGTCTGTGGAGGATTGGAAAAAACACATAGAGGAGCTGAGAAAGAAGCATGGACGTTAAGTACTGCAAGAGCTGCGGCAAGCCGATTCGGGGCGCATATCGCCGTGGCATCGGGTTCATTTATCATCTGGCGTGTTACATCCGCATCTATGGTATTTTCGACGATTAGCCGAAACCGGGAGAAATCCCGGTCTGTGCAGGATGGCCGCTGCGCACTGAAGATGGCAGGCCGTGAAGGAAGTGAGACTATGGACTATATCACCACCAAGGAGGCAGCAGAGCTGCAGGGATGCACAGTGCAGTATCTGCGCAAACTGTGCAAAACAGGGGCAGTTGAATGCAAGGTGTCCAAAAGCGTAAAAGGCAAGGACATGTACCTGATCCCCGTATCCGCCCTGTCGGAGCAAGCCCAGCACAAGTACGGCAAGCAGCTGCGGGAAAGCATGCAGCTTCTGCCGGAAACGGCAGAGTCAAAGCCCCCGGCGAAGCGGAAGAAGCAGCGGGAAAAGAAGCCCCTGGAGGCGTACAGCGCCCAGGAGCGTGATAAGATCGCCCTGTGGTGCCAGATCATCAAGGACTGGATGGACACCCGGGCGTCGTATGGCAAACGTTCAGAGGCGGATCCGCTGTTTGTGGCAAAATGCAAGCTGGAGCACCCGGAGCTGGAAATCAGCGTGGATATCCTGTACCGCAAGTATGCGGCATACAAGCAGGATGACTATGACGGCATTCTGGGGATCCGGGGCGGATGGAACAAGGGCCGCAGCAGCATCCCGCCGGAGCTGTGGAATGTATATCTGTACTACTGGCTCGACGATAATCAGCCAACGGCTGCGCAATCCTACCTGAATACGGTGGAATGGTGCCGGGACTTCCGGCCGGAGCTGCTGGACAGCATCCCGTCAGATCGGGCATTCCGCTACCGGGTCGCCAGGGATGTGGATGACTACATTAAATGCATGGCACGAGAGGGGCAGAAAGCCTGTCACGACCGGTATGCACCCTATATCGTGCGGTGGTATGACGATCTGAATGCGAATGACTGCTGGATCGCCGATAATCATACCATAGACGTGCAGTCCATTGACGATAAGGACAAGCAGCACCGGCTGTATCTGACCGGATTCCTGGACGCAAAGTCCGGGGTGCTGGTGGGATACAACATCACAGACACCCCATCGTCCCAGTCCACCATTCTGGCACTGCGGAACGGCATCCGGAAACACGGTATCCCCAAGGTGATCTATGTGGACAACGGACGGGAATTCCTGACACGAGACGTAGGTGGCCTGGGGCACCGTGCCCGGAAAAACAGTCTGGCAGAGTTCCAGCCACCGCCGATCTTCGCCCGGTTGGGCATCGAAATGCGGAACGCCATCGTGCGGAATGCCCGGGCAAAGCCCATCGAGCGAACATTCCGGACGTTAAAAGAGCAGTTTTCCCGTGTTTTTTCCGGTTTTAACGGCGGCAGCGTGGCGGAACGGAAAGAATCCCTAAAGACCGTCATTAAGAATGGCCTGCTCCCTCGGGACTATGTACTGCGTGAATCTTTGGAAGCCTGGATCGATGGCATTTTCAATTGTGAGGAATACGGCGGATCCGAGACCAAATACAAAGGTATGAGCCGGATCGAGGTCTGGAACCGGTCCATTGCAGAAGTGGGAATGCGCACAGCAACTGACGAGGATCTGAATCTTATGCTTGCCCGCTCCACCAGAATGCAGAAGATCAAGCGTAATGGCGTGAAGATCTTGCTTCATGGAGAGGAGCTGTGGTATATGGATCCCACTTCGACATTCAAGATGATCGGACAATCCGTGTATGTGCGGTATGATCCGGCAGATCTGCGATATGTGCGGCTGTATGACGAGCAGGACCGGTGCCTGTGCACCTGGGGCCTGGCAGACTATCTGTACCGGGACTACCTGGAGGAAAATCCGGATGCCGTTGGAGATGCAATGCGCATTCTTCGGAGTGTCAATGGATATATGCGTGATGGAGCAGCTGCTCACCTGAAAAAGCTGGATCCGGCACAGCGGATCGCTGCCCTGGATATGACGGTGCGCCGGGCACACCGGAACAAGCTGGAGCATTACAGGATCGTGCAGCCATCCAGTATCATCCCCGTGCGTGCCAACGAGGAACAAGCGGAGCTGGCAGTGGGCGCAGAGGACATGGCAACTGTGATCGATATCAAACGCATGGCGGATAACGCTGAAAAGGAAAGGAAGGGTTGAGTATGTATACCGAAGAACAAGAGGCGCTGCTGGTCAAATGCCGGGAACTGGCGGACAAGGTTGGCGGCCAGAACAAGGCAGCGGAGCTGTTAGGTGTGAATGCCGGGGCGCTGTCCCAGCTGCTGGCGCACACCTATGCCGCCAATCCGGCACGGCAGTTTGAGAAGATCGCTGCATATTTTGCGGTCAAGGATATATCGGCGCAGACCTGGAAGGAAGTCCCCTATGCGTCCACCTATGTATCCGAGGCGGTATGCGATATTATGCGGCTGTGTCAGGCAAAAGGCGGCTTCGCCGTCATCTGTGGGGATGCCGGCGTGGGCAAGACCAAAGCCATCGAGCATTACATCAGTGCGCATCCAACGAACACAGTGATGGTCACTGTCAACGAGTGCTTCGCCCGCTCCAAATCATTGTTGGGGCTAATTGCTGATACCATCGGGGCACCCCATGAGAAGTCCATGGATGCTATCTGGCGCTCCGTGGTCAACAAGATGTCGGACGGAATGCTGCTGATCGTGGACGAAAGTCAGCATCTGAGTATGAAAACCGTGGACATGCTCCGGAGCATTTCGGATTATTTCAAGCAGCGGGATCAGACCGTGGGCATTTGCCTGGTGGGTAACGCCGAGACCGCAAGCAAATTCGGCGCCAAGTCATCCGCCCTGGCGCAGGTGAAGAACCGTACCAAGTACACCGCTACATTCGCCACCGCCAAGTCCCAGCGCAGTGACATCATCAAGCTGTTCCCACCCATCAAGCCGGGGATCAACGATATGGAGATAGATTTCCTGCTCCGGGTGGCACGATCCGAGCAAGGAATCCGTGGATGTGTCAACCTATTTTCCAATGCGTATGACAACGAAAACATTTCCTACGCTGGTCTGGTAGCCATGGCAAAGGAAATGGATCTGCAAATTTAAAGGAGGGATAAATCATGGTTAAACGGTACATAACGGCGTTTTTAGCCGGCGTTGCAGCCTGCGTAATGCTGGAGACCGCTGCAGATCAGCTGATGCAGCGGCAGTTCGGCAGCTTCGGGGGCGAGCTGCTGGTGCTCCCCCTGATCGGGCTGGCGGCATGCGCCGGGTGGAGTTGTCGGCATGACGTGGAGCCGGATCGGCTGGAGCGTGCCTACCAGGACGGCTACAATGACGGGATCAATGCAGAATACCCGGAGGAGCTGAAAGGCAGTGAGCATGCGTCCTATCGTTGGATCGGGGGTGTCCGGCATGGCTGACTGGATACATATCGGCGGCAAATCCACGACCCTGACCCCGGGAGAACGGCGGATCCTAGACAAGCTGCGCAGCGGTCAGACGGAAGCGCAGATCCGGCACGATCTGCAAATCGCAATCGGGGAACTGGTGG
>ERZ1673695.939-NODE-939-length-35759-cov-99.565287_pt1 | contig 35759 bp, 27 predicted proteins | sample MGYA00580225_ERZ1673695 | MGnify/ENA primary metagenome ERZ1673695 (study PRJEB41218, sample SAMN15661739) | gut metagenome | host: Homo sapiens | place: Canada: London | collected 2015-08-20/2019-03-30 | study: EMG produced TPA metagenomics assembly of... | reverse complement strand
CTGTCCGCCCTCAAAATCCGGCGTTTTTCCGTGGTCGTTCGTAGGGGCCGATGCCTACATCGGCCCATTGAAATGTTGTGAATTTGCATCGGATTTCCGTAAAAACAGGCATTTCCGGCGGGCGGACAGGGTCGTCCGCCCCTACGGTGTAAAATGGAAAATCAAAACCGATTCGCCGGAAAACCGCCATAAAACGGGCGTTTTCTTGCGGGTCGATGTGGGCATCGACCCCTACGGTGTAAAATCGAACCCCTGTACAAAAATCATTTTTCCTCATTGCTGACCGAAAGAAGGAACCACCATGATCTACTTAGACAATTCCGCCACGACGCAGCCGTCCAGAGCCTGCGTCGATGCGATGACCGAGCTTCTCTGCTGTGCGTGGGGAAACCCCTCCTCCGTACACGCGCTGGGGATCGAAGCCGAAAAGCGCCTGAAGGCGGCCCGCAAGCAGGTGGCGCAGGCGCTCGGCGCCGAGCCGGAGCGCATTTTCTTTACCTCCGGCGGCACCGAAGCCGACAACTGGGCGATCTCCGGCGCGGCAGAGCGCCTTGGAAAGCGCGGCAGGCACATCATCACCACCGCCGTGGAGCACCACGCCGTTCTGCATCCGATGCAGCGGCTGGAGACGCGCGGCTTTGAGGTCACCTATCTCCAGCCCGACGAGACGGGCTATGTCTCCGCCGAGGCGCTCACGCAGGCGCTCCGCCCCGACACCATTCTCGTCTCCGTGATGATGGTCAACAATGAGACCGGCGCCGTTATGCCCATCCGCGAGATGATCCGCGCCACGCGGCGGCTCAGCCCGCTCGCGCTGTTCCACACCGATGCCGTGCAGGGCTTTTTCAAGCTCCCCTTCAAGGCAAAAACGCTCGGCGCGGATATGATCTCCATCTCCGGCCATAAGATCCACGCCGCAAAGGGCGTGGGCGCGCTGTACATCCGACCGGGTCTGACGCTGCCGCCGCTGATCGCAGGCGGCGGGCAGGAGTCCAACTACCGCTCCGGCACCGAAAATCTCCCCGGCATCTGCGGCTTCGGCGCGGCCTGCGCCGACCAGCTCCCGCGCCTTGAAAGCGGCATCGCGCACATGCAGAAGCTCCGCGACCTCTGCCGCGAGATGCTCGCGGACGTGCCGGGTCTCGTTCTGCTCGGAAAGCAGGACGCGCCGCACATCGTCAATCTCTCCATCCCCGGCCTTCGCTCGCAGGGCATCATCAACTGCCTTCAGGACCGGGAGATCTACGTCTCGGCCGGCTCCGCCTGCTCCAGAGGCCACCGCAGCCATGTCCTCGAGGCGCTGCACCTCCCGCCCGCCGTCATCGACGGCTCCATCCGCGTCTCGTTCTGCCCGGAAAACACCGAGGCGGACGTCGCGGCGCTCCATGACGCGCTCTGCGAGGCCGTCCGCGTCCTGAAGGGCTAACAGACAGGGAAATCACCCGTTTTTACGGAAAACCGATGCGAATTTGCAACATTTTGGCGGGCCGATGTGGGCATCGGCCCCTACGAACGACCACGGAAAATCAACAAATTTCGAGGGCGGACAGAGTCGTCCGCCCCTACAAATGGCCGTTAAAAACAATGATTCTATATCGTCCCCCCTACAAAGGGTATTGGATAGGCCGTGTGGGTCCGGCGAAAAATCGCCGCGTTTCCCGTTCCGCGCCGTAGGGGTCGATGCCCATCTCGGCGCTAAGAGCCGCGCGTTGCGCGGTTGCGCCTCGAAACTAGCCTGTGGGCGTCGCATCGACCCGCCGAAAGCACCCGTTTTATGACGGTTTTCCGGCGAAAACGTGTCGGTTTCCCATTTTCCACCGTAGGGGCGGACGACCCTGTCCGCCCGCGGAAAATGTCCGTTTTTACGGAAATTCGATGCGAATTCGTATTGTTTTTGCGTTTTTCGCCGTAGGGGCGGACGCCCCTGCAAATGACCGTTTCAATTTGATTCTATATCGTCCGCCAAACGGAAACACCCCGCCGCCGCAGACCAGGCTGCGGGGATTTTTCTGCCCATGCGGGGCGGCGCTCGGAAAAATGGCGCACGAAAGCGTGCAACGATTTGAATTTGGGCGTTGCATTTATATTTAATTGTATCGCGGCGGCTTGAAACTTGAAATATCCGCTGCAATGTGCTATTCTTATGGTGTTGAAATTTGCGCATACGCAGGGCGCGTATGCGAGGAAAGGTAAGGAACCGACTGCATGTACTCCTCCGCCTATGTTTGGGCCAAGATCCTTGGCCACATGGAAAACCGCCTGACCGCGCCGGTCGTGTCCACATGGTTCGACGAGGTCGAGGTCGTCGAGCTGACCGACACCCGGCTTGTGCTGTATTCCTCCTCCGACTATCGCAAGGACATCATCCTCAGCCGCTGCGCCGGATACATTCAGGACGCAATGCAGGACTTGTTCCAGAAGAACGTCGAGCTTGTCGTCTTCGGCGAGGAGGAGATGGAGGCCTATCGCCAGCGCGGCACGAAGAAGCCGAAATTCATCGAATTCAATCCGCAGTTCACATTCGACCGCTTCGTGGTCGGCTCGTCCAACCGCTTTGCACATGCGGCGGCGCTGGCCGTGGCGAACAATCCTGCGGAAACGTACAATCCGCTTTTTATCTACGGCCCGTCGGGTCTCGGCAAGACGCACCTGCTCTATGCCATCGCCTCGGTCATCCACGAAAAGCACCCGGATTACAACATCGTCTACATCAAGGGCGACCAGTTCACGAACGAGCTGATCGCAGCCCTTCAGGAGGGCAGAAATGCCGAGTTCCGCAGCAAATACCGCGGCGCGGATCTGTTTCTCGTGGACGATATCCAGTTCATCGCCGGCAAGACCTCCACGCAGGAGGAGTTTTTCCATACCTTCAATAACCTCTATGAGAGCCACCGGCAGATCGTCCTGACCTCCGACCGGCCGCCCAATGAAATGCTCCGGCTGGAAGACCGTCTGAAAACGCGCTTCGAGTGGGGGCTGATCGCCGATATTCAGCCGCCCGATTACGAGACGCGCATGGCGATCATCAAGGAAAAGGCCTTGAGCTACGGCATGGACATTCCGGACGACGTCTGCTCCTACATCGCGGAGAACATCACCACCAACATCCGCCAGATCGAGGGCACGGTCAAGAAGATCCTCGCCTACAAGGAGCTTTCCAACATGGTCATGGACGTGCCGCACGTCTCTCGCGCCATCAAGGACATGTACAAGGGCAAGGCGGAGACGCTGCCCACGCCGAGTCTCATCATCGGTGAGGTCTGCCGCTTCTACTCCATCGAGGAGGAGACGCTGCGCGGCACGCTCAAAAACAAGAGCACCGCCGAGGCGCGTCAGGTCGCCATGTATCTCATCCGCAAAATGACGAATCTGAGCCTTCCGGACATCGGCCGCGAGTTCGGCCGTGACCACTCGACCGTCATTCACGCGCTTAATAAGGTCGAAAAGCTGCTTCAGGACAGCACCTCCGGCATTCAGGACAACATCCGCGACATCACCGCGAACGTCAACAGCAAGCTCTGACCCGGAGGCTCTGCCCGCGCATATCCGCCTGAATTTTTGCGCCCGGCGCTGCGAGCGCCCGTATTTCTGTATCCAAAAAGTTATCCACATGTGCATGTTGACTGTTGAAACTTTTTCTGTGTACAAATGTGGAACCATTGTTTCACGAAATAGCCTGTGGAAAAGCTTCAAATTCCTGCACAAGTGCCTGTGGACAAATAGCCATTGAAAACACTGGCCTCACGCCGGTTTTCCACACAAAATTCCTCTACTGCTTACTGTTACTAACTTTGCTTCCTTTCTCTCTAAAGAAAGGATCTATCTTAAGAGAAAAGAGGTCGTCCCTATGAAGTTTACCTGTGAAAAAGCGCTGCTTGTTTCCGCCATCTCCGTGGCCTCGCGGACCGTCGCGCCAAAGAGCGCGATCCCGTCGCTGGAGGGCCTGCTCATTCAGGCGGGTGTGAAAGTCATGCTGACGGGTTATAATCTGGAAACGGGGATCACCGTCGGCGTTCCCGCCGACATTACCGAGTCCGGCGCGTGCATCATGCCGGCGCGTCTGTTTTTTGACATCATCCGGAAGCTGCCCGACGACGAGGTGACCGTCACAGTCGATGAAAAATTCCGCGTCTTTATCCGCGGCGGCATTTCCTCCTTTACGATCACGGCGATGAACGCCGAGGACTATCCCGAGCTTCCCGACGTGGAGTCGGAAAAGGGCATTCCCGTGCCGCAGCGCGAGCTGCGGGAGATGATCTCGGGTACGATCTTCTCGGCGAGCGAAAATATGGCGCGGCCCATCCATACCGGCTGTCTTTTTGAAATTTCCGACGATTCCGTCACCGTCGTGGCGGTCGATGGCTACCGCCTTGCGCTGCGCCGGTATCTGCCGGAGACGCCGCTGGAGCGGACGGTCAAATTCGTCGCGCCGGCTTCGGCGCTGAAGGAGGTCGAGAAAATTCTCGACGATACCGACGAGCCGGCGGTCATCTATCTCGGCACGAAGCATATTTTGTTTACGATCGGTGACGCCACGCTCGTCTGCCGCATCCTCGAGGGAGAATTCCTCGACTGGCGGCGCGTTCTGCCGCAGAACAATCCGATCAAGGTCACGGCCAACGTCCGCGACGTGACCGATTCCATCGAGCGCGTGAGTCTGGTCATCTCGGAAAAGATCAAAAGTCCGGTGCGCTGCACCTTCGGCAATAACACCGCGGATTTCCGCACGGTTTCCACCATCGGCGAGGCACACGACATGTGCACAACTGCCGGCGACGGCAAGGATCTCGAGATCGGCTTCAACAGCCGGTATCTGCTCGACGCGCTCCGCGCCGTTCCGACGCCGGAGGTCTCCATGGAACTCATCAACGGCCTGAGCCCCATCGTCCTGAACCCCTGCGACGGCAGCGGAAAATTCAGCTACATGGTGCTCCCCGTGCGCCTGAAGGCAGGAGAATGATATGAAAGTCAGAGTCACAAAGAAACAGGAGCATGTGGAAGAAATTCCGATCACGACCGAGTTTATCAAGCTCCAGGATTTTCTCAAATACGTCAATGCCGTCGGCTCCGGCGGCATGGCGAAGAACCTCATTCAGGAGGGCGAGGTGCAGGTGAACGGCGAGGGCTGCACCATGCGCGGCAAAAAGCTCCGTCCGGGCGACACGGTGACGTTTATGGGCAATACCTGGCGCGTCACGGGAGACGGGCATGAGGCTTGAGGCGCTCACGCTCTACGATTTCAGAAATTACGCGCGCCTGGAGGCGAGCTTCGTTCCGGGCGTCAATCTGATCCTCGGGGAAAATGCGCAGGGCAAGACGAATCTGCTTGAGGCGGTGGCGTATTTGTCCACAGGCCGCAGCTTCCGCACGGCACGGCCGCAGGAGCTCGTGCGCTTCGGCGCGGACTTTGCCGATCTGAACGCCGCATTTTTTTCCACAGGCCGCCGGCAGACCGCTCGCGCCGTGATTTTCGCCGGAAGGCGTCCAAGGCAGATCTACGTCGGCGGTGTGAAGCAAAAGACCGCAGCGGCGCTCGAGGGGCTTCTGACGACGGTTCTGTTCTGTCCGGAGGAGCTTCAGGTGCTCAAGGGCGGCTCCGCAGCGCGGCGCAAGCTGATCGACACGGCGCTGTGTCAGCTCCGGCCGAATTATGCCCGTGCGCTGGCGGAGTACACGAAGCTGCTCGACAGCAAGAGCCGCATTCTCAAGGACTGGCACGAGATGCCGTCGCTTCTTGAGCCGCTTCCGGAGTTCAGCCTGCGCATGGCGCAGGTCGGGGCCGTCGTGATCTCCTATCGCGCGCGGTATCTCAGGGCGCTTTCGGAGGCCGCGGCGGAGTATCACGCCGAGTTTTCCGGCGGCAGCGAGGCGCTGACGCTCGCGTATCAGACTGTCTCCACCGTCACAGACCCGTTTGCCTCTCAGCAGACGCTCTTTGAGCAGCTCATGGAGCATCAGAAGCGCCATGAGCGCGCGGAGCTGGACTCCGGGCAGTGCCTGTCCGGCCCGCACAAGGACGATTTTGAGACTGCCATCGGCGGCAGGAGCGTCAAGAGCTACGGCTCGCAGGGGCAGACGCGCACCGCGTCCATCAGCCTCAAGCTCGCCGAGCGCGAGCTGATGCGGCGCGACACCGGCGAGGAGCCGCTGCTGCTGCTCGACGATGTGCTTTCGGAGCTCGACGCAAAGCGGCAGGATTTTGTGCTCAATCAGATCCGCTCGGGGCAGGTGCTCATCACCTGCTGCGAGACCGACTGCCTCACGGAGCTGGGGAAGGTCATGCTCATCCGCGGCGGCGCGCTCGTCTGACCCGCCGAAAGCGTGCTGATTTTCGATTTTGCGCCGTAGGGGCGGACGACCCTGTCCGCCCGCCGGAATTGTCCGGTTTTATGGAAATCCGATGCGAAATCGCAACATTTCAATGGGCCGATGTAGGCATCGGCCCCTACGACCGACAACGCAAGATTTCACGATTTTGTGGGCGGACAGGGTCGTCCGCCCCTACAAAGGGTATTGGATAGACCGTGTGGGTCGGGCAAAAATCGCCGCGTTTTGCGTTTCGCAACGTAGGGGTCGATGCCCACATCGACCCGCCGGAATTGCCCGTTTTCACGGAAATCCGATGCGAATTCGCAACATTTTAGAGGGCCGATGTGGGCATCGGCCCCTACATGAGGTGGTATTTCCGATTCCATACCGTAGGGGTCGATGACCACATCGACCCACCCTCCGAAACGGAAACACCCCCGTAGGGGCGGGAGGGCGTTATTGCATTGGGTTTCGTTTTTCACCCCGTAGGGGCGGACGACCCTGTCCGCCCGCCGGAATTGTCCGGTTTTATGGAAATCCGATGCGAAATCGCAACATTTTAGAGGGCCGATGTGGGCATCGGCCCCTACAGATGGTCGCGGAAAATCGCCGCGTTTTCCGTTTCGCAACGTAGGGGTCGATGCCCACATCGACCCACCCTCCAAAATGAAAACACCCCCGCGTGGGGGCGGAAGGGCGTTATTGTACAGGGTTTCGTTTTTCACCCCGTAGGGGCGGACGACCCTGTCCGCCCGCCGGAATTGCCCGGATTTATGGAAATCCGATGCAAAATCGCAACATTTTAACGGGCCGATGTAGGCATCGGCCCCTACATGAGGTGGTATTTCCGATTCCATACCGTAGGGGTCGATGACCACATCGACCCACCCTCCGAAACGGAAACACCCCCGTAGGGGCGGGAGGGCGTTATTGCATTGGGTTTCGTTTTTCACCCCGTAGGGGCGGACGACCCTGTCCGCCCGCCGGAATTGCCCGGATTTATGGAAATCCGATGCAAAATCGCAACATTTTAACGGGCCGATGTAGGCATCGGCCCCTACATGAGGTGGTATTTCCGATTCCATACCGTAGGGGTCGATGACCACATCGACCCACCCTCCGAAACGGAAACACCCCCGTAGGGGCGGGAGGGCGTTATTGCATTGGGTTTCGTTTTTCACCCCGTAGGGGCGGACGACCCTGTCCGCCCGCCGGAATTGTCCGGTTTTATGGAAATCCGATGCGAAATCGCAACATTTTAGAGGGCCGATGTGGGCATCGGCCCCTACAGATGGTCGCGGAAAATCGCCGGATTTAGAGGGCGGACAGAGTCGTCCGCCCCTACAAATGGTCGGTAAAACTATGATTCTATATCGGACGCCCCTACGAACGGCCACGAAAAAATAGACGAATGAGGTAACCTCTATGTATCTTTCCATCGGGCTGGACTTCTCCGTCCGCGAAAGCGCCGTGATCGGCGTTTTTGATCTCGACAACACATCGTGGTCCAAGCGCACGCGCGAATTTCTTGCGCGTGCCGAGCAAAACGGCGAGGCGGTCGATGCCGCCGACGCGCTGCCGAAATCCTTCGTTCTGACGCAGGAATACGGCGAGCAGCGCATTTATCTGACGCGCGCGAACGCCTCTGTGCTGCAAAAGCGCATGGGCGGCGAATGAGCGCGCCGTCATAGATCCGCATTCATCTCTTTTCAGGCAAAGGAGCTTCTATATGAGCGAAGAAATCAGAAACGACGCCGTACAAAACGAGTACGACGCCAGTCAAATTCAGGTCCTTGAGGGTCTGGAGGCCGTGCGCAAGCGCCCCGGCATGTACATCGGCTCGACGAGCGCGTCGGGTCTGCACCACCTCGTCTACGAGATCGTGGACAACGCGGTGGACGAGGCGCTGGCAGGCTACTGCAAGCACATCCGCGTGACCATCAACCCCGGCAACACCATCACCGTGACGGACGACGGCCGCGGCATCCCCGTTGACATCCAGCAGCAGACGGGAAAGCCCGCGCTCGAGGTCGTCTATACCGTTCTGCACGCGGGCGGCAAGTTCGGCGGCGGGGGCTATAAGGTCTCCGGCGGTCTGCACGGCGTCGGCGCGTCGGTCGTCAACGCCCTGTCCGAGTGGCTCGAGGTCGAGGTCAGCAAGGACGGCAAAATCTATCAGATGAAATTCTCCCGCGGCCACATCACGCAGGAGATGCGCGTCGTCGGCACCACGGACGGGCACGGCACGAAGGTCACCTTCAAGCCAGACGGCGAGATGTTCGACACGCTGCAATACGACTACGAAACGCTGCATACCCGTATGCGCGAGCAGGCGTTTTTGAACGCCGGACTGCACATCACTATCGAGGACAAGCGCCCCGAGTCCGCGGAAAAGCCCGAAAAGGAGCGCTACGACTCCATGTGCTACGAGGGCGGCATCCGGGAGTTCGTGCGCTGGTATAACCGTCACAAGACGCCCATTCAGGACGGCGTCATCTACATGTCCGGCCAGAAGGACGATGCAACGGCCGAGGTCGCGCTGCAATACAACGACAGCTACGCCGAGACCATCGTCTCGTTCGCAAACGACATCCATACCCCCGAGGGCGGCATGCACGAGGAGGGCTTTAAGCGCGCGCTCACGAGCGTGCTCAACGCCTACGGCCTCAAAAAGGGCTACATCAAGCCCGACGACAAGGTCTCCGGCGACGATGTGCGCGAGGGACTGACCGCCATTGTGTCGGTCAAGCTGACCGACGCGCAGTTTGAGGGCCAGACGAAGGCCAAGCTCGGCAACGCCTCCATGCGCGCGCTCGTCAGCTCCATCGTCACGACGCAGCTTGCGGAATATCTTGAGGAAAATCCTGCCGTGGGCAAGGCCATTCTCGAAAAGGCAATGATGGCAAACCGCGCCCGCGAGGCCGCGCGCAAGGCGCGCGAGGCGATCCGCCGCAAGACCGGGCTGGAATCCGGCCAGATGCCGGACAAGCTCCGCGACTGCAACGACCGCGACCCCGCGCTCACCGAGATCTACATCGTCGAGGGCGATTCCGCAGGCGGCTCCGCCACGCAGGGACGCGACTCGCGCTTCCAGGCCATCCTTCCCCTCTGGGGCAAGATGCTGAACGTGGAAAAGGCGCGTGCCGACAAGGTCTACGGCAACGACAAGCTCCAGCCCGTCATCACCGCGCTCGGCGCGGGCATCGGCGAGGAGTTCAACATCGAAAAGCTCCGCTATCACAAGATCATCATCATGGCCGATGCCGACGTGGACGGCTCGCATATCCGGACGCTCCTGCTGACGTTCTTCTTCCGGTTCATGCGGCCGCTCATCGAGCAGGGCTATGTCTATTCCGCCGTGCCGCCGCTTTTCAAGCTGACGCGCGGCAAGACCACGCGCGTGGCGTATTCCGAGCCGGAGCGCGACAAGATCTCCGCCGAGCTGCGCGAAAATAACCCCAACGCGAAGGTCGATATTTCGCGCTTCAAGGGTCTTGGCGAGATGAACCCGCACGAGCTGTGGGAGACGACCATGGACCCCACGACCCGCACGCTCCGCCGCATCACGCTCGAGGACGCCGTGGCGGCCGATCAAATCTTCACCATTTTGATGGGCGAGGCCGTCGAGCCGCGCAAGGAATTCATCGAGGAAAACGCAAAATACGTTGTGAATCTGGATATCTGAGCCGCAGGATTTTCGTTTTACAGCCCAACCCGCAAAGAGACGTTCAGCCCCCTTTTCCTTTGCGCGGCAAAGGAAAAGGCCGCTGGCGGTGAAAAGGAAAACAGCAAAGGGGGATTTCGATTTCCCCCTTTGCAATCCCCTTAAAACGACCAAGAAGGGGGCCGCGGCCCCCTGTCTTGGATTTTCCCCCGGGGCCGATTGGTGCGCGGGAAATCGCAGAATTTTGAGGGCGGACAGAGTCGTCCGCCCCTACAAATGAAATTTGATAGACCGTTTGTACCATCGATTTTCATACGTCAAATGTTGACCGGCACCGTGATATTTCCGGCGCAAGAAATTGTCCGATTTTGCAAACGCCGGGCGCATTCGTGAAATTTATATTCTACGTCGTAGGGGTCGATGCCCACATCGACCCACCCCAAAACGGAAACACCCCCGTGTAGGGGCGGATGGGCGTTATTGCATTGGGTTTCGATTTTCATCCCGTAGGGGCGGACGACCCTGTCCGCCCGCAGAAAACGTCCGATTTTATGGAAATCCGATGCGAAATCGCAACATTTTAGAGGGCCGATGTGGGCATCGGCCCCTACAAATAACCACGAAAATTCAACGAATTTTGAGGGCGGACAGGGTCGTCCGCCCCTACAAATGACCATTAAAAATCGTACAGGTCAGGCGAAAAACCGCCGCATTTCCCGTTTCTCACCGTATGGGCGGGCTTTGTCCGCCCGGCAAAGCAAACTCCGATCCTTTCCAAAGGAGACTATAAACTATGGCACATAAGAAAGACTATAAGCCCGAGGACATTCTGTTCCCGGAGCAGACCATCGTGGAGTCTGAGCTTGTCCATGAGATGAAAAGCTCGTACATCGACTACGCGATGTCCGTCATTGTCGGCCGTGCGCTGCCCGATGTGCGCGACGGTCTCAAGCCCGTGCACCGGCGTATTCTCTACGCCATGTATGAGGACAACCTGACGGCGGACAAGCCGTTTAAGAAATCCGCGACCTGCGTGGGCGACGTGCTGGGCCGGTATCATCCGCACGGCGACGCGTCGGTCTATGACGCAATGGTGCGTCTGGCGCAGGATTTCTCCATGCGCTATCCGCTGGTTGACGGACACGGCAACTTCGGCTCCGTGGACGGCGACCCCCCCGCAGCCTACCGTTACACCGAGGCGCGCATGTCCAAGCTCTCGAACGAGATGCTCCGCGACATCGACAAGGACACGGTCGATTGGGACCCGAACTTCGACGAATCGAGAAAAGAGCCGCGCGTGCTGCCCTCGCGCTTCCCGAACCTGCTGGTCAACGGCTCGGCGGGCATCGCCGTCGGCATGGCGACGAACATCCCGCCGCACAACCTGCGCGAGGTCATCGACGCCTGCATCTGCATCCTCGACAATCCCGAGGCGGAGCTGGCGGATCTGATGGAGTACATCAAGGGCCCCGACTTCCCCACCAAGGGCATCATCATGGGCCGCAGCGGCATCCGCGCCGCCTACTCGACGGGCCGCGGCAAGATCACCGTCCGCGCCCGCGCGGAATTTGAGGAATACGGCCAGGGCCGCGAGCGCATCATCGTGACCGAGCTTCCCTATCAGGTCAACAAGCGGATGCTGATCGCCGCCATGGCGGAGCAGGTGCGCGACAAGCGCCTTGACGGCATCTCCGACATCCGCGACGAGACCGACCGCAACGGTATGCGCATCGTCATCGAGCTGAAAAAGGACGCAAATCCGCAGGTCGTGCTCAACCGCCTGTACGCGCAGACGCAGATGCAGACCACCTTCGGTGTGACGATGCTGGCGCTGGTCAACAACCAGTCGCAGCCGCGCATCCTGTCTCTGCGCCACATTCTCGACGAGTATCTCCGCTATCAGGAGCAGATCATCACCCGCCGGACGCAGTACGACCTCAAAAAAGCGCTCGAGCGCCAGCATGTGCTCGAGGGTCTGCTGATCGCGGAGGAGAACATCGACGAGGTCATCAAGACCATCCGCGAGAGCTATGACGATGCGAAGGAGCGTCTGATGGCGCGCTTTGACCTGTCCGAAATTCAGGCGCAGGTCGTGCTCGACATGCAGCTCAAGCGTCTGCAGGGTCTGGAGCGCGAGAAGCTCCAGAACGAATATAACGAGCTGGAAAAGCGCATCGCGTACTACCGCGAGCTGCTTTCTAACGAGGAAATGCTCAAGGGCGTCTTGAAGGACGAGCTGACCGCCATCCGTGACCGCTTCGGCGACGACCGCCTGACCGAAATTCAGGACGTCGAGGACGAGATCGACATCGAGGATCTGATCGAGGAGGAGCAGTGCGTCTTTACCCTCTCTCACGCGGGCTATATCAAGCGCGTCCCGGCGGCGACCTACCGCAGCCAGAAGCGCGGCGGCCGCGGCGTGACGGGTCAGACGCTCAAGGAGGAGGACTTTGTCGAGGGCGTGTTCTCCGCCTCGACGCATGATTACATTCTGTTCTTCACGAGCATGGGCCGCGTCCATCGCCGCAAGGGCTATCAGATCCCCGAGGGCGGGCGCGTGGCAAAGGGCACGAACATCGTCAACATCCTGCCGCTCGAGCCGGGCGAAAAGGTCACGGCGGGTCTGACCGTGCGCGATTTTGACGAGGACAACCTGATGTTCGTCACAAGACACGGCACGGTCAAGCGCGTGTCGCTGCAAAGCCTGAACACCGCGAGAAAGGCGGGCATCCGCGCGCTGACGCTGGCCGACGGAGACGAGCTGATCGCGGTCATGAAAACAAACGGCGAGCAGAACATCCTGCTTGCAACGGCGGACGGCATGGCGATCTGCTTCAGCGAAAGCGACGTGCGCGTCATGGGACGCGACGCGGCGGGCGTGCGCGGCATCGCGCTGTCCGAGGGCGACTATGTGGTCGGCGCGGGCATTGCCGAGGAGGGCAAGCAGCTTCTGACCGTCACCGAGCTTGGCTACGGCAAGCGGACGGAGATCGCGGAATACATGCGTCTTGGCGAAAACGGCCAGCGCAGCCCGCAGCTTCGCGGCGGCAAGGGTCTGAAAAACTACAATCTGACGGCAAAGACCGGCCGTGTGGCGGGCGTTGCGGTCGTCGGAGACGACGATGACGTGATGCTCATCGAATCCGGCGGCGTGCTCATCCGCATGGCGGTCTCCGACATCAACATCTACAAGCGCGACACGCAGGGCGTGATCCTGATGCGTCTGGAGGAGGGCGGCCGCGTGATCTCCCTCGACCCGGTCGAAAAGGAAGAAGAAGACGCGGACGAGACCTCGGACGCGCCGCAGACGGCCGCCGAAGCGCCGGAGAGCGAAGGATAACCCCATGAAAACAGTCACCATTTACACCGACGGCGCCTGCTCCGGAAATCCGGGGCCGGGCGGCTGGGCGGCGATTCTGGAGTACAACGGTGTGGAAAAAATGATCTCCGGCGGCGAGGACAGCACGACCAACAACCGTATGGAGCTGACCGCCGTGATTTCGGCGCTGCTGGCGCTGAAGGAGCCGTGTACCGTGGAGCTGTATTCCGACTCGAAATATGTCATTGACGCGCTCGAAAAGGGCTGGGCGTGGGGCTGGAAGCGGAAGGGCTGGGTCAAATCCGACAAGAAGCCCGCGCTGAATCCCGACCTCTGGGACATGCTCCTCGGCCTTGTGGGGCAGCACGAGATGCACTATCACTGGGTCAAGGGGCACGAGTCGAACGAAAAAAACAACCGCTGCGACCAGCAGGCCGTCGCGGAGTGGAAAAAGCGCAAGTAACACGCAAGCGCGCCGCCATTCATCACAATGGCAGCGCGCTTGCGCTTGTCAAAAAAGTGTTTTTGACAAGCTCTCAAACGCGAACCGCGGGGCTGGGTTCGCGTTTGAAAAGGCTGCACCCGGCTGCGCGCATAATTTGTGCGCTGCTTGCGCACAAATTCCACACTTGCCGGGCGTAGCGTGTTTTGTCCGAGGCCGCAGCGTTCAGAAAAAGTGCCGGCGGCACTTTTTTAGCGCAGGCCGAAGCGGCTATGCCGCGAGGGGGAACCACGTGGGGCGCATCGCCGTGCGCGGCGAAACTCTACGAGGTTTCAGACGAAGGAACCGGAAAGGGCCGCGGCGGCAATCTTTTCTGGAAATGCGCGCGCGGCTGTGGTATGATGTCGAAAACGGGAAAAAGGAGGTGCGGCCATGAGCCCGTTCCTGCTTCTGGCGGCGCTGTTTCCGGCGGCGGCGCTGCTGGTGCGCGTGTACCGGCTGGACAAGATCGAAAAAGAGCCGCCGCGCGTTTTGTGGACGCTCATCGGCTGCGGCGCGCTGGCGGCACTGGCGGCGTATGCGCTGCAATGCGTGCTGCTGCGGCTGCTGGACGGCTGGCTTCCCGCAGGAGGACTCGGAAATCTGATCGTCCGTAACTTCCTCATCGTCGCCTGCTCGGAGGAGCTTTGCAAGCGACTGCCCGTCCGGACCGTTTTGTGGCATCATCCGGCGTTTGACTACCGGTTTGACGCGGTCGTGTACTGCGTGTTCTCCGCGCTCGGCTTTGCGGCGCTGGAAAACGTGCTGTATGTGGCGGAGTCCGGCCTTCGCACGGCGGTGATGCGCGCGCTTTTGTCGGTGCCGGGGCATTTTTTCTTCGCGGTCTACATGGGCATCTATCTCGGCGAGGCCAAGGTCTGCGAGCGCTGCGGTCAGCGGCGGCGCAGGGGCTATTACCTGCTTTGCAGTCTGGCGGTGCCGGTGCTGCTGCACGGCTTCTGGGATTTTGACCTGAGCATCCCGTCACCGTGGGCAACGGTCGTCTTTTATGTGTTCGTGCTGGCGTTTTTTCTGCGCGCGAACCGGCTTTTGCTCCATGCGTCGGAGAACGATGTGCGCCTTGACCGGCAGATGTGGGAGAGAAACTGAAAAAGCCGCGAAAAATCCACGCTTTTCTCAAAAAACCACTGGAAAAACGCAGGCATTTGCGCTATGATAGAAAGGTAAGAAAACAACAAAAACAAAGGGAACCGCAGAAAAACAGCAGTTAAATGTGGCACAATCCAACATCCGCGGCATCCCAACAGCAAAGGAAGGAATTCATATGGACAACATCAAGGAAAAGCAGCTACGGCTGGAGGCTGCAAAGGCGCGCCTTTTGTGCGTGCAGATGGTATATGAAGCGGCGTCCGGACATCCGGGCGGATCGATGAGCTGTCTGGACGTGCTGACCGATCTTTATTTTGACGTGATGAAGGTCGATCCCAAGGACCCGAAGAACCCCGACCGTGACCGTTTCGTCATGTCCAAGGGCCACTGCTCCCCGGCACTGTACCCTGTGCTGGCGCTGCGCGGCTTCTTCCCGGTCGAGGAGCTGCACATGTTCCGCCGCATCGACGGCCACATGTCCGGCCACGTCGAGATGAAGTACGTTCCCGGCGTCGATATGTCCACGGGCTCGCTCGGTCAGGGCATCTCCACGGCGGTCGGCATGGCGCTGGCCGGCAAGCAGTCCGGCAAGAATTACCGCGTCTACTCCATCCTCGGTGACGGCGAAGTGGCAGAGGGTCAGGTCTGGGAGGCCATGATGGCTGCCAGCAAGTATCATCTCGACAATCTCTGCGCCTGCGTGGACGTCAACGGTCTTCAGATCGACGGCGCGACGAAGGACGTCATGCCCACCGAGCCGCTGGACAAGAAGTTTGAGGCGTTCGGCTGGCATGTCATCCAGATCGACGGCCATGACTTTGCCCAGATCAGCGCTGCGTTCAAGGAAGCAGCCGAGACCAAGGGCCAGCCCACCATGATCCTCGCCAGGACGGTCAAGGGCAAGGGCGTGAGCTTCATGGAAAACAACGCCGGCTGGCACGGCAAGGCGCCGAACGATGAGCAGTGGGCGCAGGCCAAGGCCGAGCTGGAAGCAGCCATCAAGGAACTGGAGGGTTGAGACATGGGTGAAAAGATCGCTACTCGTCAGGCATACGGCAAAAAGCTCGCAGCTCTGGCGGAAAAATATCCCGAGCTTGTCGTGTTTGACGCCGACCTCGCCGGCGCTACCATGACCAAATTCTTTAAGGACGCCTGCCCCGAACGCTTTTTCGACATGGGCATCGCGGAGGCCGATATGGTCGGCGTGGCCGCCGGTATGGCGACCTGCGGCTACAAGCCCTTCGTCAACAGCTTCGCCATGTTCTCCGCGGGCCGCGCGTGGGAGCAGGTGCGCAACTCCGTCGCCTATCCGCATCTGAACGTCAAGGTCATCGGCAGCCACGGCGGCCTGTCCGTCGGTGAAGACGGCGCGACCCACCAGTGCATCGAGGACTTCGCGCTCATGCGCGTGATCCCCGGCATGACGGTGCTCTGCCCGTGCGACGGCAACGAAATGGAGCTTGCGGTCGAGGCGCTGCTGAACTACGACGGCCCGGCCTATATGCGTCTGGGCAGACTCGCAGTCGAGACCGTGACCGACACGATCCCCGGCTACAAGTTCGAGCTGGGCAAGGGCGCGACGCTGCGTGACGGCACGGACGTCACCATCATCGCCGTCGGCATGAACGTGCAGATGGCGCTCAAGGCAGCGGAGCTGCTCGCCGCGGACGGCATTTCCGCCCGCGTGATCGACATGCACACCATCAAGCCGCTCGACACGGAGCTGGTTCTGAAGGCTGCAAAGGAGACCGGCGCGATCGTCACGACCGAGGAAGCGAACGTCCTCGGCGGCCTCGGCGCGGCTGTTGCGGAATATCTGGCTGAGACGTATCCCGTTCCCGTCGTCCGTCACGGCGTCGAGGACGAGTTCGGCCGCAGCGGCAAGGCGCCGCTGGTGCTCGAGGCCTACGGCATCACGCCCGAGGCCATCGCGGAAAAGGCAAAGAAAGCCGTTGCGATGAAGCACTAAATCCGATATAATAAGCGGGAAGCTTCGGCTTCCCGCTTGCGCTTGTCAAAAAGTCTTTTGACAAGCGCTCAAACGCGAACCGCAGAGCTGGGTTTGCGTTTGAAAAGTCTGCACCCGGCTTCCCGCTTATTTTGAAATTTGGAGGCTGCTCTGTGAAAAAGACGCTTCTTGCCGGCCTTCCGGCATCTCCCGCCGCGCTCTCCGAGGCTCAGGTCGATACGCTCTGCCGCTTCGGGCAGGCGCTGATCGAAAAAAACGAGGTCATGAACCTGACCGCCATCACCGAGCCGTCTGCCGTGGCGGAGCTGCACTTTCTCGACTGCATCGCGCTGCTGGGCGCGGCGGACTTCCGCGGCAAAAGCGTGATCGACGTCGGCTGCGGCGCGGGCTTTCCGGGCGTGCCGCTCAAGATCGCGGAGCCGTCAATCCGGCTGACGCTGCTCGACTCGCTCGGCAAGCGGATGAACTGGCTGGCGGAGGTGCTGCCGCAGCTTGCCGTCGAGGCCGAGATCGTGACAGCGCGCGCCGAGGAGCATGTGGCGTCCTGCCGCGAGACGTATGACATCGCGACCTCGCGCGCGGTGGCGCGGCTCAACGTGCTGGCGGAGCTGTGTCTTCCGTATGTGCGCGTGGGCGGCGTGTTTCTTGCGATGAAGGGCGCGCTTGCGCAGGAGGAGGTCGATGAGGCACGGCGCGGTGTGGAAAAGCTGGGCGGCCGCGTGGCGTCGATCTATTCGTATCCGGTCGCGGACGCGGTGCACAAGGCCGTCGTCATCGAGAAGGTGCGCCCCACCCCGCCGCAGTATCCGCGTGCGTTTGCAAAGATCAAGAAAGCGCCGCTGTGAGGCTGCGCATCTCCGATCATCATATTCTCCGCCCTGCGGCGCATGATTTGCGCGCCGCAGGGCGCGGCTTTTTTGCCACGCGCAGGCGCCTCCGGCGCTTTTTTGTTGCAAAAATGCCGCGTGATTGCTACAATATAGGCCGAAAGCTGCCACGGGAGGGGTTCAGATGAAATTTCATGCCGGAACATTTGACGCAGCCGTCATCGGCGCGGGCCACGCCGGGATCGAGGCGGGGCTTGCCTGTGCGCGGATGGGGCTGCACACGGCGGTCTTTACGATCAACCTCGACGCCGTGGGCAACATGCCCTGCAACCCCGCCATCGGCGGCACGGGCAAGGGGCATCTGGTGCGCGAGCTGGACGCGCTGGGCGGAGAAATGGCGAAGGCCGCCGACCGCTGCTGCATCCAGTACCGGATGCTCAACCGCGGAAAAGGCCCCGCCGTGCACTCGCTGCGCGCACAGGCCGACCGCCGGAAATATCAGGAGGATATGAAGCACACGTTGGAGCGCCAGGCGCATCTGGAGCTGATGCAGGCCACGGTCACGGAGATCGGGCTGGACGAGAAGGGACACGTCTGCTCGGTGACGACCGCCCTCGGCGCGGAATACGCCGTGCGCGCCGTGGTGATCGCCTCGGGTACCTATCTCGATTCGCGCGTCATCATCGGTGAGAGCGCCGTCTCCTCCGGCCCCGACGGGATGCAGGCGGCAGTCGGCCTGACCGACTGCCTGCGGGCGATGGGGCTGCGTATGCGCCGCTTTAAGACCGGCACGCCGCCGCGCGTCAACCGCCGGAGCATCGACGTCACCGGCATGGAGCTTCAGCCCGGCGACGAGGAGCCGGTGCCGTTTTCCTTCCGCACCGAGCGTGCGCCGGAAAACCGCGCGGTCTGCTACCTGACCTATACGAACGCGCATACGCACGAGATCATCCGCGAAAATCACGACCGCAGTCCGCTCTTTAACGGCCTGATCGAATCGGTCGGCCCGCGCTACTGCCCGTCGATCGAGACGAAGATCGACCGCTTCCCGGACAAGCCCCGCCACCAGCTCTTTGTCGAGCCGTGCGGCCTCGGGACGGATGAAATGTACATTCAGGGCCTTTCGTCGAGCCTGCCGCTCGACGTGCAGCTTGCCATGCTCCACTCGATCAAGGGCATGGAGCACGCGGAAATGATGCGCCCTGCGTATGCCATCGAATATGACTGCATCGACCCGACGGAGCTTCTGCCGACGCTCGAATGCAAAAAAGTCCCCGGCCTCTACGGCGCGGGGCAGTTCAACGGCTCGAGCGGCTATGAGGAGGCCGCCGTGCAGGGCTTTGTCGCGGGCGTGAACGCGGCGCTGAAGCTCAAGGGCGAGGAGCCGATGGTGCTCCGGCGCTCCGACGGCTACATCGGCACGCTCATCGACGATCTGGTCACCAAGGGCACGAACGAGCCGTACCGCATCATGACCTCGCGCTCGGAGTACCGTCTTCTGCACCGGCAGGACAACGCCGACCGGCGGCTGAGCCCGATCGGGCGGCGCATCGGGCTGATCTCCGAGGAGCAATACGCGCGCGTGCAGGAAAAATACCGCGCCGTGGACGCGGAGATCCGGCGGCTGGAGACGACCGGCGTGCCGGAGAGCGCGGCGCTCAACGCGATGCTGGAGGCGGCCGGGACGGCTGCCGTGCACGGCTCGGCGCGGCTTTCCGATCTTGTGCGCAGACCGCAGATCGGCTATGCAGATCTGGCGGCCTTTGACCCGGACAGACCGCCGCTCTCCAAGGCCGTGTGCGAGGCGGTGGAGATCGGGATGAAATATGAGGGCTACATCCGCCGGCAGGAAAAGCAGGTCGAGGAGTTTCAGCGTGAGGAATCGCGCCTGCTGCCGGAGGGGATCGACTATATGCAGCTCGAGGGTCTGCGTGTGGAGGCGCGCCAGAAGCTCAGCGAGATCCGCCCGCTTTCCGTCGGGCAGGCCAGCCGCATCTCCGGCGTCTCCCCGAGCGACATCGCGGTGCTGCTGATCTGGCTTCAGCAGAGAGGGTGAAGCGTGACCGCCCACGGCATAGGATCAAATTTTTAAACGGCCTCTACGGAGTTAGAATGTTGCGAATTCGCATTGGTTTTCCATAAAACCGAACAATTCCGGCGGGCGGACAGGGTCGTCCGCCCCTACGGCGTAGAATGGAAAACCAACGCGGATTCGCCGGAAAACCGCCATAAAACGGGCGCTTCTTGCGGGTCGATGTAGGCATCGACCCCTACGGTGCGAAACGGGAAACGCGGCGATTTCCCGCCTGACCCACACGATTTTTCACGCGCATCTGTAGGGGCGGACGACTCTGTCCGCCCTCGCAATTCGGCGATCTTTGCCGGACGCGCGTGATTTTCAACACCCTTTGTAGGGGCGGACGACTCTGTCCGCCCTCAAAATCCGGCGATTTTCGTGACCGCCCCTACGGCGCAAAACAAACAGGAGGTACACCATGTATTTTGACTCTCACGCCCATCTGGACGACAAATGCTTCCAGCCGGACTTTGACGCGATCCTCGCGCGGATGCGGGAAAACGGCGTCACCGGCATGATGAACATCGGCTGCGACCTGCCCTCGTCCGAGCGCTCGGTGGCGCTGGCGGAGCGGTATGACTGGATCTGGGCGGCGGTCGGCAGCCACCCGGATGACGCCGACCATGTGGACGAGGCGCGCATCGAGCGCTACCGCGCCCTGTGTCAAAGCCCCCGCGTGCGCGCCATCGGCGAGATCGGGCTGGACTACCACTATGAGGACGTGCCGCGCGAGGTTCAAAAGCGCGCCTTCCGGATGCAGATGGCGCTGGCGCGCGAGCTGTCGCTGCCCGTCGTCGTCCATGAGCGCGAGGCGCATGAGGACGGTCTGCGCATTGTGGACGAATTCCCCGAGGTGAAGGGCGTGTTCCACTGCTATTCCGGGAGTCTGGAGATGGCAAAGGAGCTGGTCCGGCGCGGCTGGTACATCGGCTTCACGGGCGTCATCACGTTCAAAAACGCACGCAAGGCGGTCGAGGTGGCGCAGTGGCTGCCGCTGAGCCGGACGCTTATTGAAACGGACTGCCCGTATATGGCGCCGGAGCCCTACCGCGGGCGGCGCTGCGACCCGTCGATGGTGCCGCAGATGGCGAAAAAGATCGCCGAGATCAAGGGTCTCACGCCGGAGGCCGTCGCCGAGGCCACCACGCGCAGTGCGCACGCGCTGTTCCAATTGTAAAAAAACAACCGTCCGCAGGGCATCCCTGCGGATGGTTTGTGTTTGCAGCGCCGAAAACGCCCGTTTTATGGCGGTTTTCCGGCGAATCCGTATTGGTTTTCCATTCTACGCCGTAGGGGCGGACGACTCTGTCCGCCCGCCGGAATTGCCCGTTTTTACGGAAATCCGATGCGAATCCGAAACATTTCAATGGGCCGATGCGACGCCCGCAGGCTAGTTTCGAGGCGCAACCGCGCAATGCGCGGCTCTTAGCGCCGAGATGGGCATCGGCCCCTACAAAAGACATCACAAGATTTCACGATTTTGGAGGGCGGACAGAGTCGTCCGCCCCTACAAAGGGTATTGGATAGACCGTGTGGATCATGCGAAAAATCGCCGCGTTTCCCATCCTACGCCGTAGGGGTCGATGCCCACATCGACCCGCCGGAAACGCCCGGTTTTACGGAAATCCGATGCGAAATCGCAGCATTGGGGCGTTGTCAGCTTTCGGCTTCCTCCGTGCAGAGGATGACGGGTGCGCCGGTGCAGAAAAGCGTGCCGCTTTGCACGGTGATCTTTGCGCCGTCGATCAGATCCTCATACCGGCCGTCCGGCAGCTCGACTGCGACGGGCGCGGACGCCGCCTTGAGCGAGAACACGCCGACAAAGCGCCTGCCCTCGCTGCCGCGCTGCAAAACGGCGATGTCGTGCGCATCGTCCGCCGCGGCAAGGAACCAGTCCCTGCACCCGAAGCGGTGCTTGATCTCGTAGAGCCTGCGCAGAAGACCGCTCAGATCATGGCCGGCCGCGCGGTCAATCGGCTCGCGCTCAAACAGGCTCGGCGTGTGCTCGTTCCGGAACTCCTGCCCCGCGTAGAGCAGCGTCGTGCCCTTGAGGAAGTAGAGATACGCGGTGAAATTCTCGAGCGCCGCCTGATCCTTGACATACGAGCAGATGCGCGGCTGGTCGTGATTTTCGAGGAAGCGCAGCTTGTTGTAATTCGCGGGATACGTCCCCTCCTGCACGTTGAGGCGGTCAAGATAGTCGCTCAGCGCGCAGCGGCCCTGCAAATAGCGGTCAAAGGCCTCGCGGATGTCGTATTCATATTCCATGTCGAAGGCGGAAAACTCGTCAAAATCCAGCGCGGAATAGACGCCGCGCCGCCGCGCGAGACAGCCGTAGCTCAGATGCACCGTCTCCGCCAGCCAGATGCAGTCGGGATTGACCTTGGCGACGGCGGCTCTGGCCTGCTGCCAGAACGCCAGCGGCACAAACGACGCCACATCGCAGCGGAAGCCGTCCACGAGCTCTGCCCACATGACGAGCGTATCGGTCAGATACTCCCACAGGGCGCGGTTTTCGTAGTCGAGGTCAATGACATCCGCCCAGTCGCCCATCTTGTTGCCCGGTTTTCCGTCCTTGCCGTGATAGAAGAATTCCGGATGCGCGGCGTAGAGCACCGAGTCGGGTGAGGTGTGGTTGTAGACCACGTCGATCATGCACTTCATGCCGCGCGCGTGGATCGCGTCCACCAGCGCCCGGAAGTCGTCCATCGTGCCGTAGGCGGGATTGACGCTGCGGTAGTCGCGGTTTGCATAGGGGCAGCCGAGCGAGCCCTTTTTGCCCTTGACGCCGATGGGATGGATGGGCATGAGCCAGATGATGTCCGCGCCGAGCGCGCGGATGCGGTCAAGGTCGCCGATGACGGCGCGGAACGTGCCTTCCTCGGTGTGATTGCGGACGTAGATCGAGTAGATCACCTGGTTTTGCAGGTGCGGATCGGTATGGACGGCCATGAAATGCGCTCCCTTCGAAACGGTTTTTGTGATGCACATTTTAGCACGCTCCACCAGTTTTTCAAGCCCGAATTTTTACGGAAAGCAGTGTTTTTTTCGCGCAGGCTGTCAAAACCCCGCAGCATTTTGCCGCGCACAAATCAGGCGCGCCGCCCGGATGGGCGGCGCGCCTTTTTAAGGCAGCGGTGCTGCCTTAAATATACTGCTGCGTGACGACGTCGATGATGCCGCGCGTGGTGATGCGCAGCGTCGGGATGACCGGCAGCGCCATAAAGCTCAGCGTCATGAACGGGTCGATGCCGTGGCCGACGCCCAGCGCGTGCGCGGAGGCCTTGGCGGCCTCTAGCTTTTCGTTGATCTCGGTCAGCGGCGAGTCGCTCATAATGCCCGCCAGCTCCAGAACCAGCTCGCTGCGGATCTCGCCGTGCTCCGCCACGACGATGCCGCCGTGATTTTCCACGATGCGGTTGACGGCAAAGGCCATGTCCGCCGAGTTCGTGCCGACGACGATGATGTTGTGCGAGTCATGGGAAATGGAGGTCGCGACCGCGCCGGAGCGCAGGCCGTAGCCCTGAATGTAGCCAAGGCCGATGTGGTGCGTGTTCTTATGGCGCTCGACGACGGCGATCTTCAGAATATCCTGATCGATGCTGACCTTGTCGGAGTAGCCGTTGTCGGTCGTGACGATCTCGCCGGGGATCATGCCGATGACGGCGCGCGGGCGCGTGTCGCGGAAATTGTCCTCCGTCAGCGGCGTGACATGGAATGTGTCGTGTGCGCGCTGGTCGAGATACGGCTCGATCTGCGGCTTCGGGAAGTCGCGGAGCTGGCCGTGGTCATAGTACAAAACGCCCTTCTTAAAGACCATTTCGACGTTGAAATCCTTGAAATTGTCGATGATGGCGAAGTCCGCAAGGTAGCCGGGCGCGATGGCGCCGCGGTTATTGAGCAGGAAGTAGCGCGAGGCATGGTGGCAGGCGGCCTTGACGGCGATGATCGGATCGACGCCGTACTTGTTGATGGCCTCGCGGCAGATGTAGTCGATGTGGCCCTTTTCCAGAAGGTCACTCGGATGCTTGTCGTCGGTGCAGAACATGCAGCGGTCTGCATACTGCGGCGTGAGCAGCGGCGCGAGCGCCTCAAGATTGCGGGCGGCGGTGCCCTCGCGGATCATGATGAACTGGCCGCGGCGGAGCTTTGCCAGCGCGTCCTCGATGTCGGAGCACTCATGGTCGGAGTAGACGCCGGCGGCGATGTAGGTGTCGAGGTCCTTGCCCGTCAGACCCGGCGCGTGGCCGTCGATCTTCTTGTGGTGCGCCTGCGAGGCGATGATCTTCGAGACGACCTCCGCGTCATTGTGGATGACGCCGTAGGCGTTCATCATCTCGGCAAGACCCTGCACTCTGGGGTAGTCGTAGAACGAGTCGATGGCGCGGTAATCGAGATTCGCGCCGCTCTCGTCCATCGGCGTGGCGGGCACGCACGACGGCAGCATGAACCGCACGTCGATCGGCAGACCCTCGGTGGCCTGGAACATATAGTCGATGCCGTCGGTGCCCATGACGTTTGTGATCTCATGGGGATCGGTGATGACGGTGGTCGTGCCGTGCGGCAGGACGGCCTTGGCAAACTCACGCGGCGAGACAAGGCTCGATTCCAGATGGATGTGCGCATCGACAAAGCCGGGACAGACGATCTTGCCGGTCATGTCGATCTCCTGCTCGCCCGCATAGTCTCCCATGCCGACGATCAGGCCGTTTGCCACCGCGATGTCGCAGGTGCGCAGCTCGTTTGAGAACACGTTCACATAGGTCGCGTTTTTCAGCACCAGATCGGCCTTTTCGCGTCCGGAGGCCGCTTCGATCACGCGCTGCTTTTTCAGAAGCTTCCTCTGGATCTTGCCGGCGTAGCTTTCCATTGGGACTGCCATGATAGATCATCCTTTCTGCGTTCAGTTTTACTTGTGGCTTATATTAGCAGAGATTATATCACCGATTTTTCTCCCTGTCCATGCTCAAATTTCACGAACGTCGGCGCCCGTTTTCTACGTTTTGACCGCGAGATGACAAATGCGCGGAAACGTGCTATACTGCATGAGAAAGAGAGGCGTTTTTCATGAAGCTGCTGATGCATATCTGCTGCGCGCCGTGCGCCAACATGCCCATCGACGCGCTGCGCGCCGACGGCATCGACCTGACCGGCTACTGGTACAACCCGAACATCCATCCCTTCACCGAATACCGTGCGCGGCGCAACTGTCTACAGGAATATGCGCAGACCATCGCGCTGCCGCTTCTGGTGCGCGACGATTACGGCCTGCGGCCGTTTGTACGCGCCGTGGCGGAGGACATCGCGAGCCGCTGCGTCCACTGCTACGAAATGCGCCTGTTTGAGACGGCGCGGGCGGCAAAAGAGGGCGGCTTTGACGCCTTTACCTCCTCGCTGTTCATAAGCCCCTATCAGCAGCACGAGCGTATGCGCGACATCGCGGCGCGCGCGGCAGAGGAATACGGCGTGCAGTTTTATTATCAGGACTTCCGCCCCATGTTCCGCGACGGCCAGACGCGCGCGCGCGAGCTGGGGTTTTACATCCAGAAGTACTGCGGCTGCATTTTCTCCGAGCAGGAGCGCTATCTCAAGCCGTCCCGGATCCTCCCGTAGTTTTCGCAAGGAATCGCCCAAAGCTTAAAACTGCCGCCGTACAGGCTTCTGTACGGCGGCAGCTGCATATAGATCACATATGTACGGCGGTGCCGGTCTTTCCGGCGATGCCGTCCTTGGCCTTTTCCAGCAGGGTGATGAGCGCCGTGCGGCCGGGCTTGGACTCGGCAAACGAGACGGCGGCCTGCACCTTCGGCAGCATCGAGCCGGGGGCAAACTGCCCCTCGTCCATGTACCGGCGCGCCAGCTCGGGCGTCAGGTCGGAGAGCCACTGCTCATTTTCCTTGCGGAAGTTGATGGCGACCTTTTCCACGGCGGTCAGGATGATGAGCATGTCCGCATCGAGCAGCTCCGCCAGCTTTGCGGAGGCAAAGTCCTTGTCGATGACGGCGGGCGTGCCGTAGAGCATGCCGTCTCTGCGCACGACGGGGATGCCGCCGCCGCCGACCGTGATGACCACGGTGCCGGCGTCCACGAGCGCCTGCACGGTGTTTTTCTCAATGACGTCGATGGGCTTGGGGGACGGAACGACCTGCCGGTAGCCGCGGCCCGCGTCCTCGACCATGGTGTAGCCCTTTTCCTGCGCGATGCGCTCGGCGGTCTGCTTGTCGTAGAACGCGCCGACGGGCTTCGTGGGCTTGCGGAAGGCGGGATCGTCCTCGGAGACGAGGACCTGCGTGACGACGGTCGCCACGTCCTTGTGCATCCCGCGTGCGGCAAGCTCGTTGCCGATGGCGTTTTGCAGATGGTAGCCGATGTAGCCCTGGCTCATGGCGCCGCACTCGGGGAAGGGCATGTCGGACTTGATGGCGCCGGCCTCGGCGGCGGTGGACATGCCGAGGTTGATCATGCCGACCTGCGGGCCGTTGCCGTGGGCGATGACGACCTCGTTTCCCTCGGCGATCAGATCGACGATGGGCTTTGCGGTCTCGCGCACCAGCGCGAGCTGCTCGGCGGGGGTGCTGCCCAGGGCGTTGCCGCCGAGGGCGATGACGATTCTTTTACCCATGGTATCGTTTCCTTATCGTTTTAATATGATCGGTACGAGCCCGCCGTGCTGCGTGCACGGGCGGAGTGAACCGTGCAGAATTCGCCGCAAATTACGGGAATCTGCGGCGAATTCGGGGATTTTATCGGGATCAGAACATTCTGCGCTTGTTGTCGGAGGCGTCCATGTCCATCAGCGCCTTGACCGGGTCCTTGACCTGTGCAAGGAAGATCATCGCGGCGATGATGTACGGCTTATAGGAGGCCTGCTTGTACAGCGGCACCAGATAGCGGTCGAACACGGAGTTATCGACCTCACCCTCGGGGCAGCTCAGACCGGTGATGTCGGCGGGCAGGCAGTGCAGATACAGCGCCTTTCCGTCCTTCGTCAGCTTCATCATTTCCTCGGAGCAGGTCCAGTCCTTGTGCTCGGCGTTCTGCGCCAGCAGCTCCTTTTCCAGCTCGTCGATGCCCTTCTGGTCGCCCTTCACATACAGCTCGGAGCGCTTTTCCATCGCCTTGAACGGCGCCCAGGACTTCGGATACACGATGTCGGCATCCTGGAAGGCCTCAGCCATGGAGTTGGTCTTGTGGAAGGAGGAGCCGTACTTTTCGCAGTTCTGGCGGGCGATCTCCTCGACCTCGGGGAACACGTCGTATCCCTCGGGATGGGCCAGCGTCACGTCCATGCCGAAGCGGGTGAACAGGCCGATGACGCCCTGCGGGACGGACAGCGGCTTTCCGTAGCTGGGAGAGTATGCCCACGTCATGGCGACCTTCTTGCCCTTCAGGTTCTCCACGCCGCCGAAGTGGTGGATGACGTGCAGCATGTCCGCCATGCACTGCGTCGGGTGGTCCACGTCGCACTGCAGGTTCACGAGCGTCGGTCTCTGCTCGAGAATGCCGTCGCGGTAGCCTTCCTCCAGCGCGTCCATGAACGTCTTCTGATACTCATGACCCTGATGGATGTACATGTCGTCGCGGATGCCGATGACGTCCGCCATGAACGAGACCATGTTGGCGGTCTCACGGACGGTCTCGCCGTGGGCGATCTGGGACTTCTTCTCGTCGAGCACCTGCTCCTCCAGACCCAGCAGGTTGCACGCCGATGCGAAGGAGAAGCGGGTACGGGTGGAGTTGTCGCGGAACAGGGAGATGCCGAGGCCGGAGTTGAAGACCTTGGTGGACTTGTTGCGCTCGCGCAGGTCGCGCAGTGCGTCGGCTACGGTAAAGACGGCTTCGATCTCGTCGTCGGTCTTGTCCCACGTCCAGAAGAAGTCGGTCTTGTACATGTTGTTGATGTGTAGCTTTTCCAGCTTCTTGGCCAGCTCAACAGTTTTGCTCATGTTGTTTCTCCTTTATATATTTTGTCGTTCGTTTTTTAATTTTTTTTTAATTTTTAATCATTTCAGGTAATCATTTCAGGCAAGCAGAAATTTCATCGGCAAGAGCAGTCGGCGCGAGATTTTTTGTCGGAGAAAGGCGCAGCCGCGCAGGAATACTTTGTGTATTTCAAGCGGCTGCAACGCATCTCCGGCGGAAAAGATCCGCCGTCTGCCGCAGACAGATGGAATTTCTGTTTGTACTTACTTAATGTCGTTGCCGGTCAGCTCCTGACGGAAGGAGGTGGCGGAGCCGTCCTTGTTCTCGGGCTTGTACAGGCCGGGAACGGCGGCGTACAGCGCGGCGCAGACGACCAGATCCTGCTTCCAGGTGATCTCGTTGGGCGCGTGTGCCTGAGACTCGGCGCCGGGGCCGAAGCCGACGCAGGGGATGCCGTAGCGGCCCTGAATGGAGACGCCGTTGGTGGAGAAGGTCCACTTGTCGGTCAGCGGGCGGCCCTCACGCTTTGCGCGCGCGGTCTCGTCCGCCCACAGGCGGGTGTCGCCCCACAGCGCGTGGTGCGCATCGACGAGCGCCTGCACATGCGGCGCGGATTCCTTGTTGATCCACGTCGGGAAGAAGCACTCGGTCTCGTAGACGTGGCCCGTCCATGCGGGACGGTCGTACATGTACATGGAGACCTTGACGTCCTTGGCGTACTTCTTGCAGGCGGGCAGATCCTCGATCTCCTTGAGGCAGGACTTGTACGTTTCGCCCGCGGTCATGCGGCGGTCGATGGAGATGGAGCAGGAGTCCGCGACCGCGCAGCGGGACGGAGAGGTGTAGAAGATCTGGCTGGTGGTGCAGGTGCCGCGGCCAAGGAAGCGCGCGTCCTCATAGTGCTCGGGGTTGTACTTCGGGTCGAGCATCTTGACAAGACCCTTGACCTCCTTGTCCTCGCCTGCATCGTTCTCGTTGAGGTCGCGGACGTTCAGAAGAACCTCCGCCATCTTGTGGATGGCGTTGTCGCCGCGCTCGGGCGCCGAGCCGTGGCAGGAGACGCCGTGCATATCGACGCGGATCTCCATTCTGCCGCGGTGGCCGCGGTAGATGCCGCCGTCGGTCGGCTCGGTGGAGATGACGAACTCGATCTGGTTTCTTGCGTCCTCGGGGCCGTTGAAGTATTCGTTGACGATGGACTGCCAGCACATGCCGTCGCAGTCCTCCTCCTGCACGGAGCCGACGACCATGATCTTGTAGCCCTCGGGGATGAGGCCGAGATCCTTCATGATCTTCGCGCCGTAGGCTGCGGAGGCCATGCCGCCCTCCTGGTCGGAGCCGCCGCGGCCGTAGATGATGTCGTCGGTCTCGTAGCCCTCATACGGGTCGGCCGTCCAGTTGGCACGGTTGCCGATGCCGACGGTGTCGATGTGCGAGTCGATGGCGATGATCTTCTCGCCGGTGCCCATCCAGCCGATGACGTTGCCGAGCTTGTCGAACTCGACCTTGTCATAGCCCAGCTTTTCCATCTCAGCGGCGATGCGCTTGACAACGCCTTCTTCTTCGCAGGACTCGGAAGGGATGGCGATCATATCCCGCAGGAATTTGACCATATCGGATCTGTAGCCTTCGGCTGCTTTTTTGATTGCTTCAAAGTTCATAAGACGGGATCCTCCTATACCCTGAATTTTCACATTTTCTGACAGCCGGACAGCCCGTCCGGACATGCCTTTGATACCATCATATCACATCCTTTGAAGATGTCAAACAGAATTTTTGTAAACCTAAAATTTTTTTAGAAATGCGGTTGATTTCTGAAAAATCTGTGCTATGATACAGATAGAATGAATCCCGGCAGAACGGATTTGTGCGCTACTGCCAAAAGGAAAGGGGGGCTTGCATGCTCAGCCAGTATGAAATGGACGCGCTGAAGCAGGTCGCAAAGGGCATCGCGGGGCACTTCGGCTCAAGCTGCGAGGTCGTGATCCATGAGCTGTCCGAGCGCAGCGCAGACAGCTCCATCGTGGCCATCGAAAACGGCCATGTGAGCGGACGAAAGGCCGGCGACGGGCCGTCGCACATCGTGCTTGAGCAGCTCGGTCAGGAGGACCCGGACGCCGAGGATCAGATCGGCTATCTGACGCGGACGCCGGACGGCAAGATCCTGAAATCCTCCTCCATCTACATCCGCGACGGGCAGGGAAAGATCGCCGCCATCCTCGGGATCAATTTTGACATCTCGGCGCTTCAGATGTTTGAAAACGCGCTGCACGAGATCATCTCGCCCGACCAGCACGAGCAGAAGGAGCCGGAGCGCATCACGCTCAACGTGGCGGATCTGCTCGACGATCTCATCCGTCAGGCCGACGCGCTCGTGGGAAAGCCGCCCGCGCTCATGACCAAGGACGACAAGGTGCGCGCCATCCGCTATCTCAGCCACAGCGGCGCGCTCATGATCACGAAATCCGGCGACAAGATCGCCAAGCACTTTGGTATATCCAAGTACACACTGTATTCTTATTTAGACAATGGTAAAACAGGAGGAGAAACAACACATGGGTAAAATCGATCTGACCATCCACAAGGAAGGCCTTGCGCACAACATCCAGAAGGCCAAGGAAAACAACATCATCATCCCGACCATCGCCCAGATGCAGAATCCCGATCTCATCCCCGAGAAGATCAAGGAAAAGCTGGCGCACACGGGTCTGTGGGACGTCGATCCCGTCAACCTGTTCCGCATCAGCTGGCACAACGAGGCCAAGGAGACCGGCGGCCTGTTCCAGAAGGTCCCGAACTACGTGGAGATCCCCTCCTCCATTTCCGGCGTGAAGTGCCGCATCCTTGCCATGTCCGGCAAGTGGTTCCCCACCGGCTGCCACAAGGTCGGCGCGAGCTTCGGCTGCCTGGCCCCGCGCCTCGTGACCGGCCAGTTTGACGCCACCTACCATCACGCCGTATGGCCCTCCACCGGCAACTACTGCCGCGGCGGCGCGTTCAACTCCAAGCTGCTGGCGTGCGACTCCGTCGCGATTCTGCCGCAGGACATGTCCAAGGAGCGCTTTGACTGGCTCAAGACCATCGCCGGCCAGATCATCGCCACCCCCGGCTGCGAGTCCAACGTCAAGGAGATCTTCGACAAGACGTGGGAGCTGAAAAAAGACCCCAGCATGATGATCTTCAACCAGTTCGCCGAGATGGGCAACCCCCTGTGGCATTACAACGTCACCGGCTACGCCCTGGCAGACCTGTTTGAGGCCGTCAAGAAGCCCGGCCAGAGACTGGCAGGCGCCTGCTTCACCTCCGGCTCCGCCGGCACGATGTCCGCGGGCGACCTTCTGAAGGAGCGCTACCCCGCCATGAAGCTCGCCGTCGGCGAAGCCCTCCAGTGCCCGACCATCCTCGACAACGGCTTCGGCGGCCACCGCATCGAGGGCATCGGCGACAAGCATGTGCCCTGGGTCCACAACGTCAAGAACACCGACATGGTCATCGACATCGACGACGAAGATTCCCAGCGCCTGCTCCGCCTGTTCAACTGCAAGGAGGGTCAGGAATACCTCAAGGCGCTCGGCATCAGCGACGAGCAGCTTGAAAAGTTCCAGTGGATGGGCATTTCCGGCATCGCCAACGTCCTGTGCTGCATCAAGATGGCGAAGTTCTACGAGCTGACCGAGGACGACGTGGTCGTCACCGTCCTGACCGACTCCGCCGTCATGTACAAGTCCCGCGTCGATGAGCTCAACGAGCAGTACGGCGCGTACACCGCGCAGGCGGCGGAGCTGGATCACAGCCTGCATATGCTCGGCCTCAAGACAGACAACATGCTCGAGCTGACCTATCCGGAGCGCAAGCGCGTCCACAACCTCAAGTATTACACCTGGGTCGAGCAGCAGGGCATGGCGGTCGAGGACCTCAACGCCCAGTGGTACGACACCAAGAACACCTGGGACGCCGTCCACGCACAGGCCAAGGAGCTTGACGAGCTCATCAATGCCTTCAACGACGAGGTCGGCCTGCTCAAGGCGCTGTAAGAGACCATGGATCAGGTATGGCGGAAAACGATCCGGCTTCCTGCGCAGAGCTATGACGCAGGCTGGTATTTCGTGACCATCTGTACCGAAAATCGCAAGAATATTCTTGCAAAAATAGAACCCATTGTAGGGGCGGACGACTCTGTCCGCCCCTGTGTGGCATTACAGGGCTATGCGCCGGTTTTGACACAGGCGGGCGTCAAGGTCAAAACGTGTCTGGAACGGCTGAACGATGAAGAACAGGGCATCCGTGTAGACAGCTATGTCATTATGCCGAACCATATTCACGCCATTATTTTTCTGGACGCGGAAAAGGGCGGACAGAGTCGTCCGCCCCTACAACGCCTCATGCAGCGGTTCAAATCCATTTCAACACGCCAATGCTGGGCGCTCGGTTTCAAAACACTTTGGCAGCGGTCCTTTTATGACCATGTCATTCGCAGTGAGAAAGACTATCTTGGTATCCGGCAATACATCGACAACAACCCCGCCGGGTGGGCGGAGGACCAATATTACTACGCTGAATAAGGAGAATACCATGCTGAAAAACGTAAAATGCGCGCGCTGTGTGCGCTGCGGCAAGGAATATGAGGCCGTCCCGAATCTGACCAACTGCACCTGCGGCGGGATTCTGGACATCATCTACGACTACGACTATATCCGCGGTCATTTCAGCAAGGAAACGCTGAAAAACCGCGTCAATCCGACCATGTGGCGCTACCGCGAGCTGCTGCCGGTCGAGGAAACGACGCCCGACACGCCGCTTCGCGTGGGCTGGAGCCCGCTGTATGAGGAGCCGCGCCTTGCCGCGCAGCTCGGCCTCAAAAAGCTCTGGGTGAAGGACGACGGCATCAACCCCACCGCGTCGCTCAAGGACCGCGCCTCCGCCATGGCGGTCGCCAAGGCGCAGGAGGCGGGCGCGAAGATCATCGCCTGCTCCTCTACGGGCAACGCCGCCTCCAGCCTTGCGGGCAACGCCGCCGCGGCGGGGCTCAAGACCTACATTTTCGTCCCCGAGCGCGCCCCGAAGGGCAAGGTCGCGCAGCTCATGATCTTCGGCGCGAACGTCATCTCCGTCAAGGGAAACTATGAGGAGACGTTCAGGATGTCCGCCGAGGCCATCGACAAGTGGGGCTGGTACAACCGAAACGCCGCCATCAACCCCTATCTCTCCGAGGGCAAAAAGACGGTCGCGCTCGAGATCGCCGAGCAGCTCGACTGGGAAATGCCTGATTATCTGGCCATCTCCGTCGGTGACGGCTGCACCATCGCGGGCGTGTGGAAGGGACTCAAGGACCTGTACGCCATCGGCTTCATCGACAGGCTGCCGCGGCTCATCTCCGCGCAGTCAACCGGCTGCTACCCCATCAACCGCGCCATTCGGGACAACGCGCCGTGGGAGCCGATGGAGGAGAACACCATCGCCGACTCCATCTCCGTCGGCGTGCCGCGCAATGCGGAAAAGGCGCTCATGGCCATCCGTGAGTCGAACGGCATCGCCGTGAACGTCACCGACGAGGAAATTCTGGCGGCGCAGAAGCTCCTCGGCCGCACCTGCGGCGTGTTCGGCGAGCCTGCCGGCGTGACCGGCACGGCGGCCGTCAAGAAGGCGTGCGAGCTGGGGCTGATCGAAAAGGATGCGACGGTCGTCTCCGTCGTGACCGGCAACGGCCTCAAGGACGTGGCGAACGCCATCAAGTCCGCGGGCGAGCCCATCAACATCAGACCCGATCTCGATCTCATGGTCGAGGAATTTGCCAAGCGCGGCATCACCGTCGAATAAAAAAGTCAAGCTGCCGCCCCGGCATGGGCTTCCTGCCGGGGCGGCATGCTGCATCCGTGCGTGCGGATGCAAAAAGCCTGCCCGCACGGTATGACGCGGCTGTTGCAATTTTTTCACCTTTGTGCTATTTTATAGCCAAGAATGACTATTTTCAAAAGAAAACGAGGTGAAGGAGATGCGTAAGCTTTTTCTGCTTCTTTCGCTGTGCCTGCTGCTGACCGTTCCGGTCTTTGCCGCCGACGCCACGATCACATCGATGAAGACCGACTGCCGCGTGGACGCGAGCGGAACGACCTATGTGACGCAGACACTGACGCTCGACCTTCCGACAATGGAGAGCGAGCTGGATTTCCCGCTGGGTGAAAACGTCAGCCATCCCGAGATCGCGGGCTACAACGCGAAAAAATACACCGCAGACGGCGTGACCGGTCTGCGCCTGTCGAGCAACACCGGCATCACCGGCGTTCGGACGTTCACGATCACCTATGAGCTGCGCGGCCTTGCATCCGAGGCCGACGGCGTGCAGACCTTTACGCTGCCGCTGCTGTGCGGGCGCTGGTCGTGGCCGATCGAGCACTATGATTTCACCGTCTCGATGCCGAAGGAGTTTTCCGGCTCGCCGTCGTTTGCAAGCGGCTATCAGGGCGATGCCATCGAGGGCTACATGACCTATTCCATCCGCGAGCTGATGATCAGCGGCTCGATGAACGAGACGCTCAAGGATCAGGACTCGCTCAAGATGACGCTCGCGCTCCCGTCCGGGTATTTTTCCGGCACGCGCGCAAAGTGGTCGGCGGACTGGGTGGCGGCGGCGTTTGTGCTGCTGCTGATCGCGCTGGCGCTCGTCTACTGGGCGCTGACGCTCCGCTCCGGCAGACTCCGCGCGTCGGCGCGGATGCTCCCGCCCGACTCGGTGCAGCCCGGAGACGTGCCGTATCTTCTTTGCAGAGGGCGCATGAATTTCAACATGCTCGTCTGCCACTGGGCAAGCCTTGGCTACCTGTCGATGTTTGTCAATGAGAAGGGCAACGTCATCCTCCGCCGCCGCATCGACATGGGAAATGAGCGGCGCAAGATGGAATGCCGCCTGTTTGAGGCGCTTTTTGGCGGCAACGATCTCTGCGACGGCGCGAGCCTTCGCTACAAGCGCACCGCCGCCAAGGCCATCGAGCAGACGCCGCGCTATTGGGCGCGCCGCCTCTATGACCGCTCCAGCGGAAACATCTATGTGATGCAGGGGCTCTGCGCCATTGCCACGGGCATTGCGATGCTGCTGAGCATGAGCGTCATCCTGCCGGTCATGGGCGCACGCGGGTTTGTGCTGTTCTTGTTCCTGCTGCTCGGCATTCCGATGAGCCTGCTCGTGCAGCGCGCCGTGCGCGCGGTCTACCTGCGCCAATATCTCTGGCTCGCGCTCGGCGGCGTGTCGGCGCTGGCGATGCTGATCCTGTCCGGCCCGGGTGATGCGCTGACGATGCTCGCCTCGCTCGCGGCGTCGGTCTTTACCGGCTGGCAGACGATGCACGGCGGCAAGCGCTCCGCGCTCGGAAACCAGCTCATCGGCCAGACCGCAGGCTTCCGGAAGTATCTTTTCCGCGTCTCCGGCAGCCACATCGAGACGCAGCTCCGCCGCGACCCGCAGTATTTCTACAAAATGCTGCCCTACGCCGAGGCGCTCGGCCTCGGGGCGCAGTTTGCGGGGAAGTTCGCCGAGACCGAGCTTGAGGCATGCGACTGGTACGACGAGGCAAAGGAGCTTCCGCATCAGGCGTCCGGCTTCTACAGCCGCTGGAAGGAAACCATGGCCATGCTCAATACATCCATCAGAAAATGACACAAAAGAGCGCGTCAGGCCCTTGCCTGACGCGCTCTGAGCGTGTAGGCTGACGATTGGCGAATCCATGTTGATTTCCTATTTTCCACCGTAGGGGCGGATGGGCATTATTGTACAGGGTTTCGATTTTGCACCGTAGGGGTCGATGCCCACATCGACCCGCCGAAAGCACCCGTTTTATGGTGCTTTTCCGGCGAATCCATGTTGATTTCCCCTTTTGCACCGTAGGGGCGGACGACCCTGTCCGCCCGCCGGGAAGGCCCGTTTTCACGGAAATCCGATGCGAATCCGAAACATTTTAACGGGCCGATGTGGGCATCGGCCCCTACAAACGACCGCAGAAAATCGCCGGATTTTGTAGGGGCGGACAGGGTCGTCCGCCCCTACAACCGGTATTGGAAAATCGTGTGTGGGTCGAAAAATCGCCGC